>Ga0209992_10002193_pt1 | contig 18460 bp, 12 predicted proteins | sample 2SBtaG_2_FD_182564 | JGI IMG/M metagenome (GOLD analysis project Ga0209992, IMG submission 182564) | Deep subsurface microbial communities from Kolumbo volcano to uncover new lineages of life (NeLLi) - 2SBTROV12_ACTIVE470 metaG (SPAdes)... | ecosystem: Environmental > Aquatic > Marine >... | reverse complement strand
GAATAGCTCGTGCTGGTCCACATCCCAGCGACGGAAAACGTGTTTGCTCATGCCTCATATATCGGTGTCTCATGCCCGCCTCTGAGCTGTCTGGGACACCCAGCATCAGCCAAATGCGGGCCCGGGGTCCGTCGATTACTCCGACAGGCTGCTAGTCCGACCTATTCACGGACTCCTGCTGCGAACGCGTTTGCGCCTTCGTGGACTGCGTTGGAGTCCACGATGCCATCCTCAACGGGGTGGCACCCCGCCTCCGGTGCCATCGCGCCCTCCGCCTTGCCACGAAGGCGCAACCACGCTCTCGCGACGAACTCCGCGAATAGGTCGGACTAGGGGGCAGCGCTACAGGTCGGCAGCTCGCGATGTTCCGGGTGGCCCTGTCTTTCGGGTAGGGGGCCGTTCCGCTCGAACAGGGTCGGCAGGGCCTCCACACTCGCTCCAGACCCCCTACCCGAAAGACAGGACCACCCTCGTCGGTGGACGAGCTGGCGACTGTGGCCTTTTGGGGTTCGCTCTTTGCTGCGGAGCACTCAAAACATCAACGCACTCTCGCAAACCGATGAGAGCAGCCCGCGCCTCGTAGCACCCCGCAGCACCCACGCCCAGCCCAGTGCCTCCAAGCACGTCGCCACCAAGAAACGACACCCCGAAGACCACGGTCTCCTGCCCTCTCCGCCGGGGAGGGGGTCCCTGTGTTTCACCAGGGGGGTCTGAAGCGAGTGTGGAGGCCCTGCCGACCCTGTCTGAGCGAAACGGCCCCCCTGGTGAAACACAGGGACCCCCGGCGCACCAAAAGGCAGGCGAGCTGCGCCGCCCCCTATCTCCGTAGCGTCATGGCAGGCGGTGAGGCCAAAGCCCGGCGACTGGCACCGAGCCCCGCGAGCACGGACAAGCCCGCGCTGCCCGCCATGGCCAGGCCCAACGTCGTCCACGACGGCGTGAACGGCACCTCGGCGACGTGCACGAGAAAACCCCACGACAGAGCCGCGGCACCTGCGCCACCGATGGCCCCGGCGACCAGTCCGCAGAGGGCGTACTCCACCGCAAACAGGGTCGCCACGCCGCGACGAGTCACACCCAGTGTCTTGAGCAAGGCCGCTTCCTGGCTGCGCCGCAGGCTCGTGGAGGCGATGGCGCCGGCCAGCACCGCCAACCCGGTGACGATGGTGAACGAACCCAGCAGGCGCACGCCCACAGCCAAGGTCGTGAGCAGCTCGATGACCTTCTCGATGATGGCCCGCAACGAGATGAAGGTCACGTTGGGATAGCTGGCCACGAGGGCGTCCCGGGCCTGCCCCTCGGCGGTCTCGTCGAGGCGCGCGGCGGCGATGCGAAAGTGAGGCGCACCTTCGAGCACACCGGGCTCGACGACGATGAAGAAGTTGATCGCGAAGGAGCGCCACTCCACCTCACGGATGGCCGTGACCAGCAGGGGCATCTTCACGCCCTGTACGTCGAAGACGATCTCGGTGCCCACCTCTGCGCCGAGGGACTCGGCGAAGCCCCGCTCGAGGCACACCTCGTCGCGCTCAGGATTCGACCAGGGTTCCCCGGCGACCCACACCGTGTCCTCGGCGAACTCCGCGCTCCAGGTCAGCCGTTGCTCTCGGGTGAGCACCCACCGGGGGGGAGGTTCAGGGTCGCTCAACAGCTCCCCCACCTCGCGCCCGCCCACCGAGTGCAGGCGCGCCATGACCACCGGGACGGAATCGACGGAGCGCGCGTCGCTGTCCAGCAGCAGCTGCTCGACTCCCGCCCACTGATCTGGCTGCACGTCCACGAGGAAGGCGCTGGGTGCGTTCTCGGGCAGGGAACCGGCGAACTCTTCGTCGAGACGGTGAGCCACGGTGGAGATGGTCATGACCACGAGCACGCCCAGGCCCAGGGCGGTCACGGCGCCCGTGGTGCCAGCTCCCGGACGGGCCAAGGCGGAGAGCCCTTGGCGCAGGGTCACAGCCAAACCCTGGCGGGGAAGACGGCCCACCAACACCATGGTCAGCCGAGCGCCACCCGCCAGGGCCGCGCTGGTGAGCACCAAGCCTGCGCTGAACCAGGCTCCCAGGGCAGCGCTTCCTCCCTGGCTCCAGGCGGCGCCGAACACTCCCGCCAGCAGGACCAACGCGCAGCTCAGCACCACTCCACGACGCACGGGGAGTGGCGCGGCCTCTGCACGGAGGACTCGCGCAGGAGACACGCGGAACACCGCCGACAAGGGCGGCAGGCTGAACACCAAGGCCACACCCAAACCCAGCACGACCCCGCGCACCACAACCCACGGCTGCCAGGCCGAGATCAACTCGGCGGGCACCAACTCTGGCGCCGCCATGGGCAACAGCCACGGGAAACAGGCACCGATCGCAGCACCGATCAACGAACCCACCAGGGCCAGCAGGGCCACGTGTCCCAGGTAGAGGATCAGGATCTCTCGGGACTGAAAACCGATGCAACGCAACACCGCCACCGCCTCGATGCGCGTGGCCAACCAGGCGCGGACGATCTGAGCCACGCCGATGCCGCCGAGCAGCAGGGACAGGAGCGCCACCAACCCCAGATAGCGTCGCGCTCCATCAAGCTGTCGCCGCACGGCGGGCTGAGCTTCGTCCCAGGTCTCGATCGAGAGCCGCTCGGTCTGCTCGGGGAAGGCCTGGCGCAACCCGCGGCTCACCGCTTCGAGCTGGTCTCGCCCTGACGCGCTGCCCAGGGAGACCATGGTGCGGTAGCGCACCCGGCTGCCCAGGGCCAACAGGCCAGCACGATCCAGGCCCTCCCGCGAGAGGAACACTCTTGGGCCCAGGCTGAATGAGAAGGACAAGCGATTGGGCTCGGCCACCACCACCGCAGCGATGGAGAACGGCTTGCCACCCAGCAGGATCTCATCGCCCACGGACAACCGCAGCGTAGAGAGCAGCTCGGGCGCCACCACGAGGGTGCGCTCCGTGAGCAGATCCTGGAGCGTACCGGCCGGTTCGAGCGTCAACTCGCCGAAGAGAGGAAAGCGCCCCTCGACGGCCTTGAGCTCTACCAGCTGCGAGGCGCCGGGTCGCCCGTCGACGCTGGCCACCGCTGCCATGGTGGACAACTCGTGAATGCCCGTGCGTTCGTGCCCGGGCGCCAACGTGTCGAGCTGCTCCGTCAAGCTCTCGGGCAAGGGCTGACGGGACGACACCACCAGATCGGCAGCCAGCAGCTCGCGAGCCTGAGCCCGCAAGCCGTCGTCGATGGCTGCCACCGTGCTGCTCACCCCCACCACCGCGGCCACGCCGATGGCCAGGCAGGCGATGAAGAACAGCAGCCTGCCTCGGGATCCCCGAGACTCCCGGAGCATCATGGCCAGCTGGGTGCTGAGCTTCACGGCGTCTCACTCACGACGCGCCCCGCTGCGAGGCGCACGGAGCGGCTGGCCCGCTGCGCCACGGCGGAGTCGTGGGTCACGATGACCAGGGCCGTGTTGGCCTCGGCGCGCAGGTCGAAGAGCAGCTCCAGCACACGCTCGCCGGTCTCGCTGTCCAGATTGCCCGTGGGTTCGTCCGCCAACAAGATGGGCGGCCGACTGGCGAAGGCCCTGGCCAAGGCCACTCGCTGCTGCTCACCGCCGGACAGCTGGGACGGGTAGTGGTGCCCCCGCTCAGACAGTCCCACCTGGTCGAGCAACTCACGAGCTCGCCCCCTGGCCGCGTCGACGCCGATGAGTTCGAGAGGCAGCAACACGTTCTCGAGCGCGGTGAGATTGCCCAGCAGTTGGAACGACTGGAAGACGAAGCCGATTCTGTCCCGCCGCAGCAGAGCTAGCTGGTCTTCGTTGAGCAGTGAGAGATCTTGCCCGTGTACGAAGACCTTGCCCGACGTGGGTTGATCGAGCCCGGCCATGAGCCCGAGCAGGGTCGACTTGCCACTACCGGAAGGCCCGAGGAGGGCCACGCATTCGCCGGCAGCCACGGTCAGGTCGACGCCCTCGAGAATGGTGAGCGTCTCGGAGCCGGAAGGCAGCCGCTGGGTCAGGCCCCGGCAGACGAGGGGATGGGTTGTGTCCATGATCAGTCGCGCGAGTCGTGGTTGTCGGCGTGCCCAGGAAGGCACACTTCGAGCAGGAGCAGGTCTGCCGTGCCCTGGCTCAAGGCGCTGTCCAGGCCTGCTGGCACGGCGAGGCTGTGGCCCTGCGCGAGGCGCAGCTCTGGCCGTCCGTCGCAACGCCAGCTGATGGCCCCGCGGAGAATGTAGAGAAACAAGAACTCGCCGTCGTGGTGCAAGGTCGTTGAGCTGGTCGTGTCAGTGCAGCGCACGGTGCCCACCGTGGCCAACCCGCCGGTGGCGGCGTCAATCTTCGTCTGCTGCTGCTCGAAACCGTCACCGCGCCATGCAGTCCAGGGGGTCGACTCGGCGACGTGATGCACGAAGCGTTGTCCGCCGAAGTCCCGCTCAGGATGGACAGCCCCCGTGGGCAAGACCAGATCATGGTCGAGCCAGGTGTCGTGCTCTGCGGGGCAGGTGACCTCGATCACTGCCAGGCCCGCCGAACTCTCCAACACCTGGTGCCGAATCTCCGGCGGCTGCAGCACACAGTCCCCAGGCTGCATGACCAGGGGCTCGCCCTGATCTTCGTAGGCCACCCGCACCCATCCCGCAGCGCAGTAGATCAGCTGAAAGCGGATCTTGTGGAAGTGCACCGAGTCGGGGACAGGGCCGCCCTCTTCGATGCGGATCTGCGAGGCGATGAAGCGGCCGCCCCAGCGCCCGGGGATCAGATCGCGGTAGACCATGCCCGCGCGGCCGGTGACCACGCCGTCGTCTCCAGCCCCTTGAGGAGCCGTGCTGACCAGCTGCTGTGGGGCCGAAGGCACGACGAGGGGCGGGTTCGCCTCCACCAGCTCGATGACCGTGCCGTTGGGCGCGCTCACCGCCCAGCCCTTGCCCTGGTCAGCCTCGACACCTCCCAAACGGAGACCGAGAGTCCGGGGCTCAGCGCAGGACAGACGCAAGCGGCCGGGGCCCTGTGCCGCCCCTCGTCGCAGCTCAAGGTGCAGGCCGTATCCAGACATCAACGCTCGCTGGGGATCATCCGCTGGCGCGATGCAGTCGAGGCGAAAGTCGAGCGCCTCCGTGAACCAGGCCATGGTGCGGGCCAGGTCGGTGCAGGGCAGCACGGCCACGGCCGAGACGCCTCCGAAGGCGGCGACGTCAGCCGTCTGGCCCTGCGACGAAGAGGTGGGCTTGTCACCCACCCCAGATGGTCACGTCGGGAAAGCTCTCGCGATAACGCTGCCACTCGCCACCTGCGACGCCCGTCTTGTTCACGTCGATTCGCTGCAACCCGGGGATCTCGAAGACGCGATCATCGAAGGTCTCGAAGTCGTTGTTGGTGAAGCTGATGGTCCCCACCCGACTCAGCTCGGCCAGGCGGCCGAAGCCCTGCTGCCAGTCGAGCGTGCGCAGGCCACAGAGACCGAGGTAGCCCAGCGCTGGCAACTCACTCAGATCTGGAAGGCGCTTGAGCGGGTTGTAGCTCAGCTCCAGCTGGCGCAGGTTGTTCAGCCCAGCGAGCGATTCAGGAAGACCTGCCAGTCCCGTTTTCCAGAGCTGGAGATTGCGCAGGTTCTCCAGGCCCAGCAGCGCCTCGGGCACTCGAGGCAGGGGGTTCTCCGACAACAACAGGGCCTCGAGACCATGCAGCTGCGCAAGGCCCTCTGGCAGCTCCCCCAGCTGACACCGGCTGAGGTCGAGGACGCGCAGGGTCGACAGCCCACCGAGCCCGTCGGGCAACCGGGCCAGGGCGTTGTCCTTCAGCCAGAGCTCGCGCAGGTAGGGCAGCTCGCAGAGGGCCTCGTCGAGATGCGTCAGCCCACAATCGGCCATGCGCAGCACGCTCAGGCTCGACCACGACTCCACCTCTTGCGCCACACGACCCACGGGGTTGAACGACAGATCGAGCGTGGACACCTTCTCGGCGCCGCTCACTGCTGGCCAGGAGTCGAGACCACAACCGCGCAGATCGAGCGAGAAAGGCCTGGCGCTCCAAGGCAGGTCTGGGCACGCGACCAGGCCGGGATTGTAGGCGAAGCTGACCCGCTCCAAGCCCGAGAGTGACGGCGACAGCTCGACGGACTGCAGCCCGCAGCTGGTCAGCTCGATGACCCGCAGTCCTGACGTGGCAGGCGGGTCCATCATGGCGGTCAGTTGTCCCAGACGAACGGAGAGTTCTTGCAGACGACCAGGCAGGACCCGCCAGCTCAGCTCACCGAGGGCGGCGCCTTCGACGTCAAGCGCAGCCAGATCGGGGCAGACCGCCAACCAGCGCTGCAAGGCTGGTCCGTCGACGTTGCCGTCTTCGATGTTCAGCTCGACCAGGCCAGCCAGTTCGCGAGGCGGCCCATGCGCCACCAGGTCGCAGTCTTCGATGTGCAAGACCTTGGGGACGACCGCTGCGTCGCTCAGCGGCGCGAAGTCGTTCTCAGCGATGAGCAGTTCGGACACAGCAAGGCTCAGGGGTGACGGCGAGGCCCAACCTTACCCCATCGCTCCACCGAGCGAGCCTGGCTACCAATGGGACGCCGCGCGAAACCGCCACTCCCGCAGCATCCGTTCGTCTCCCGCCAACACGCCCTGCCGAGTGACGAAGTCCGAGCTAGAGTCCGGCGCAGCTCAAGGTGTGAACCGCCAATCTCAAGATCTTGTGGCCCGTCAGCTCCAGGACAGGTCGTGATGAGCGAGAGGCAGCTCTCTGATGCGCTGACCCGTGGCGGCGAAGATGGCGTTGCAAAGGGCGGGCGCGAAGGGCGGCACACCGGTCTCGCCGACGCCGCTGGGCCGCTCGTCGCTGTGGACGATGTGCACGTCCACCTCTTGGGGCGCGGAGGTGATGGTGGCCAGCTGATAGGTGTCGAAGTTGTCCTGGACCACAGCCCCGTTCTCGGCGGTGATCTCACCGTGGCGCGCCAGGGTGGTGGCGAAGGCCGCGGCCCCCTCCATCTGAGCCCGGATACGATCGGGGTGGACTGCCACCCCGCAATCGATGACCACGTGCACCTTCGGAATGGTCAGGACGCCGTCGGCGCTCACCTCGACCTCGATGACGTTGGCCACGTAGCTCAAGAAGCTGCGGTGAGCGGCGATGCCCAACCCTCGGCCACGGGGCAGCTTGCGCCCCCAACCCGCCCGCTTGGCCACCAAGCGAATGACGTTGTTCAAGCGACCCACATTCCACGGATGGGTCTGGGAGGGCGGGCGGCCGCCGCGCACACCGGACAGATCGAGCATGCGATCGTCGCCCATGAGCTGCAGCAGCGACTCGAGGGGATCTTGTCCCCGGGCGTGGGCCACTTCGTCGGCGAAGCTGCAGGTGGCGAAGGCGTGGTAGACGTGAGCCACCGAACGCAACCAGCCGATGCGCACGTGGCCATCGGCCTCGCCGTTCTCGACCCGCAGATTGGGCACGGCGAAGGGCACGTCGCTGAAGCCCATGCCCAGCTCGCCTCCCCCACCCTGCCGTGCCGGGGGCGATCCGAAGGGCGCAAAGGTCGACGAGATGGGCGGAAAAACCGAACGCTGCAACCAGCCGGTCACCGCGCCGTCGTCGTCGAGCCCCGCCTCCATGTGGCAAGCCGCCACGGTATGGAAGTAGTCGTGATGCAGGTCGTCTTCACGGGTCCAGGTGAGGTGGATGGGCCTGCCCGTCACGCGCGAGAGCAGGGCAGCCTCCACGATGTAGTCGGGCTTGCTCTTGCGACCGAAGCCCCCGCCAAGCAGCGTCACGTTGATGGTCACGTTCGCTTCGGACAGTCCCAGGGTGTTGGCCACCTCTGACCGGGCACCCTGAGGGTTCTGGGTCGGCGCCCAGACTTCGCAGCCGTCGGCGCTGGCTTCGGCCACCGCACAGGGCGGCTCCATGGGCGCGTGGGCCAGGTGTGGCAGGTAGTAGTCGGCGCTCAGGGTCTTGGCCGCACGGGACAAGGCCGCCGCGGCATCCCCGTCGTCTCGCACCAGGCGACCGTCGTCGTTCGCCGTGGCCAGAAGCTGCTCGCGAAACCCAGCGCTGGAGTAGCTGCCGTGCTGCCCGCTGCTGAACCGGGCCGCCAGGGCCTCGCGACCTTCGATCGCTGACCAGGTGTTGTCCGCCACGACCGCCAGACCGCCCAGGGGCTGAAAGGCGTGGGGGCCTTGAAAGCCGGGGATCGGCACCACCGCGCGGACCCCTGCCACCGCCATGGCAGCGTCTTCGTCGTAGGACTCGATCGTGCCGCCCAGCACGGGAGCGCGAGCGATCACGGCGTGCAACATGCCTGGACGGCGCACGTCCAGACCGAAGAGCCCTTGGCCTGTGGTCAGCCCCTGCTCGTCTGCGAGGGGCACGGCATTGTCGCCGCCCACCATGCGCCAGTTCTTGCGGTCGCGGTAACGCAGTGCTCCGTCGGCTGGCACAGACTGCTCACCGGCGAGCGTGGCCAGTTCGGCGAAGCTCGCGCTGCGACCGCTGGACTCATCCGTGACCTGATGCTCTGCGGCCGTGCACTGCTCGACATCGACGCCCCACTGATCGGCCGCCGCTTGCTCCAGCATGCGTCGCGCCGTGGCGCCGGCCCGGCGCATGACCTCGTAGAACTGGGTCACGCTCCGAGAGCCATCGGTGTTCTGGTCGCCGTAGGCCCGGTCCCCAGGAGCTTGCAGCACGCGAACGTTTTGCCAGTCGGCGCCGAGTTCTTCGGCCAACAACATGGGCAGGGAAGTGCGAATGCCCGTGCCCATCTCGGAACGGTGCGCCACCAGAGTCAACGCGCCATCAGGGGCCAAGGAGATCCAGACGTCGGGGGCGAACGGCTCGTCGGCCGCCGTGCCTGCAAACGACGCGAAGGTGCCGCAGGCTGCCTGACCCGACACGCCCAGCAGCAGGCCGCCGGTGCCGATCAGCCCGGCCAGGAAACGACGGCGGGACAGATCACCGCTCAGGTTCACCACGTCGATGGAGCGCTCATCAGAACTGCTCATCACTTGCCCTCCGCCGCAGTGTGGATGGCCGCGCGAATGCGTTGGTAGGTTCCGCAGCGGCAGAGGTTTCCGGTCATGGCCCCGTCGATGTCTTCGTCGTCGGGATGGGGACGACGCTCCAGCAAGGCGGCCGCCGTCATCATCTGCCCCGGCTGGCAGTAGCCGCACTGAGGCACACCGTGCTCCCGCCAGGCCTTCTGCACGGGATGGTCGCCATCGCTGCTCAGGCCTTCGATGGTGGTGACCTCTTTGTCGCCTACCGTGCTGAGGGGCGTGACGCAGGCCCGGGCGGGCTCGCCATCGAGATGGACGGTGCACGAACCGCACAGCCCCTTGCCGCAGCCGAACTTGGTTCCCGTGAGTCCGAGGTGATCACGCAGCAGCCACAGCAGGGGCATGGCAGGGTCGACGCCCTCCAAGGTGATCGTCTCGCCGTTGAGGCGCAGGGTGCTCATGGACAGGTCTCCGTGTGGGCGCAAGCGAGCAGTCTACGGAAACAGAGCTGGCATGTGGGACCTCGCCGTGGCGTCCTGCCATCCTCCGCGAGAGTCAGCTCGGCCTCGAATCAGTCGACCAGATGCTCGTAGGATCCGTCTGCCAGCTTGCTGCGCACCACCGCCAGCACGTCTTCGGGAGCGTTCTTGAAGGTGGGCCAGGGGGAGCTGCCCTGAGCGTGGCGCAGTGTATTCCAGCGCCCGTCCGCAAAGGCGTCCAGCGCCTCGCGCATCAGGGTGCCCGCGAGCACCTGCGTCCCATGGCAGATGTCCTCATAGCTCATGCCTCGGCGCACGGGGAGCTCACGCCGCAGCAGCAGGTCGCCTGTATCTATACCCTTGTCACAAAAATGTGTGGAAGACCCTACCGGGATGTCATGGAAGACCGACCAGGCGGGCGACGCTGAGCCGCGACACTCGGGCAACAACCCCGGGTGGCTATTGATCACGCCGTGCAGGGGGTGGCTCAGGATGTCGCCGCGAATGATCCGTGTGCCACCGAAGACGATCAGGTCCAGCTCCAACGGACCCAGCAACTCCAGCAGCGCGTCACTGGTGTGCAGCGGCACCGCGCGCAGGGCAATGCTGTGGGCGTCGGCCTGGGCGGCGATGGTTTCTGCCACGCTGTAGCCTGCCATGCGCGTGAGGAACTTCTCCCCCTCCACCGCGGCCATGGCCGAGTCTTCTTCGACGATCACCGTGGGCACATGACCAGCGGCCAGAAGCTGTTGCAGCATCTCCCGGCCATAGGGGTGCTCACGGAGCAGCAAGAAGGCGAAGACAGGGGACGCCATGGCGGTTTCGCAGGGGATGCAGCGGCGCCCGAGCATACCGATCAGCGAGGAGTCGGCCCCGGGAGATCCTGGACCACAGCCCAGACTTTCGCCCCGGTCCAGCGAGGCTCCACGCTAGAATGCCAGCCACTGCACTTCTCGACTCTTGTGACCTGCCCATGCCGCTTGATCCCACTCGCTGGCTGCCCGCTCTGCTGGCCCTGTCGCTGTGCTTCGCCGGTTGCAACGACGACGAAGCGGCCCCCCCTGGCGAGACGAGGCTGTTCGACAAGGCCGCGCCCGAAGCCTCCGCGGCGCCGCTTGTCACGGGAGATGTGGCCGACGACGCGCCCCTGGTCGTGTTCCTCGGCGACTCGTTCAGCTCGGGCCTCGGGCTCTCCGCTGACCAGGCCTTTCCCGCCGTGGTGCATCGGCTCCTGGTCGACGAAGGGCACCCCTTTCGCCTGGTCAACGCGGGGGTCAGCGGCGACACCAGCGCGGGCGGGCTGCGGCGCCTCGACTGGCTCCTGGACCAACAGCCAGACCTCCTGGTCCTGGAGCTGGGGGGCAACGACGGCCTCCGCGGCCAGGCCCTGCACGCCACCGAAGGCGGCCCCGGCATCTTCGACAACCTGCGTCAGATCATCCTGCGCACGCAGGCCGCAGGCGTGCCCCTCTTGTTGCTCGGCATCCGCATGCCCAGCAGTCATGGCAGCTCCTACGGCACCCTGTTCGCCCAGCTCTATCACCAGCTCGCTCAGGAGTTCGAGCTGCCCTTCGTCCCCGACTTCATGGACGAGTTTGCGAGCGACAGCCGCTACCAGCTCGCCGACGGCCTGCACCCCAACCCCGCTGGGCACGAGCGCCTGGCCGACGCCGTCATCGACGAGCTGCGGGAGCTGCTGATCGAGATCACCGAGCGGCGCGCCTCCTCCCGCTGACCCGCCGCGCAGAACTCTGCTGACAGCGTACCTAGCCCGGACCTCCCACCTCGATCGTGGCGAGAAGTCCGGGCCAAAGCCTGCTACAGGACTTCAACCGCGACCTTGTTCGACTGGCCCACGACCCCGGGAAGAAACTGCCCGTAGACCTGAAATCCCATGGCCCCACCGCTGAAGCCTGCCGGTACTTTCCGCGTCGTGGTGTAGCGACCTTCCGGGCCGAAGACGCCCACGCTGATCACCGGCGCGCCAAAGCCCACAGCGCCGAGCCCCGCCGGCTGGGTGACCGGGGACAAGATCATGGCGCAGCGGCTCCCGGGCACGCCCCCGCTGGTGGTCAAGGTCAGCACGTCCCCCGCGGCCGCAACCGTCGCGTTGGCCGTGAGCGCCAGTTCTTGCAGGTCGAAGAGCAGCGCCGCACCCGAGCTGAAGCCCACCACGTTGGCGAAGGGTACGCCCACCAAACAGGTCGACTCGCTCAGGGCGACCGAGAAACCGAGGGACCCATTACCCACCACAGGTGACGAGACCAGCTGCTGCAGGGGCAGGTAGGCACTGCCACCGTCACGAAAGATGTGCGCCTTGTTCGCCACAGGCTCCCCCACGGCCAGCAGGGGACCGTCTGCCGAGAGCGAGAAACCGAACTGCCCGTTGGGACTCTGCGGGCCTGCGCCAAAGTTCTGGCTCAGCTGCCACTGGCTGCCGTCGAAGCGGTACTCGTAGACAGAGCCAGAGCGAACGAACGCCCCATCGTCGAAGGGCGCCCCCACGGTGACCACGTCGCCGCTGATGGCGACCGAGTAGCCGAACTCGTCGTTGCTGGACGGGTCATTGGCCACGAGCTTCTGCTCTTCGATCCAGTGCGAGCCATCGAAGCGAAAGACGTAGGCTGCTCCGGCCTGATTGAGCGCGCCGTTCAGGTCGGTCTTCGAAGCACCGATCACTGCGGTCAAGCCATCTGCGCTCATGGCGATGGCGTTGCCGAAGCGGTCGAAGATGGCCGTGTCGCTGCCGGTGAAGACCTGGGTCTGCTGCCAGGAGCTGCCATCGAACTCGAAGGCCACCACTACCGGGGAGGCGAAGACGCCGGTCGATGTGGTCTGGCCATGAGCCCCGACCAGCATGCGCTCTCCGCGGATGGCCGCCGACGCTCCAAAGCTGCGCACAGACCCGGCACCCAGGACGGGGGCTTGCTCGGCCCAGCCCTCACCTTGGCTGACGAACGGCGTGAACTGACCGTGACCGGAGCAGAACTCGGTGAAGTCCTGGGTGGGGTCGCCCACCACAGCCCTGCCCCCCTCGATGGCCAGGACACTCCCGAAGGCGCAGGACCCGATCAGCGGCGAGACCGCTTTCTGAGCCTCAGTCCAGACTCCATCGATCTTGCGAAAGAAGTACGCCGCCTCATCTCCGGTGAAGGGGCTGGCCACGCTGGAGAAGAGCAGCTCGTCACCGTCGAAGGCCACGGCCTCTGCCGACCGGTGCCCGGCGCCCACGTCTGAGCCGACCAAGACTGTGCTCTCGGTGAAGGTGGTCTGAGCCGAGAGTTCAGCGTCCAACCCGATCGAAACACCCAGGCAAACAACGACCAGCACCCACCTGATGACACTCATGATCCACGCTCCACTGAGGTCAGCGACCCACAGAGCCCATGGTCGCACGCTCACAGCATCGTGGCCAAAAAGGCCTCGAATGGGCTCGTTCGTCGAGGCTTCGGCACCGCTACGCTGACCCCATCGAGGCCCGCTCGGCGTGCGGCGCTCTCCCCAAAGCCTGCTAGGGCACGAAGGTCACCAAGACCGGATTCGACACGAAGTCGTAGGGGCTGCGGGTCGTGAAGGCGAAGTGCATGGGCAGCCCGGCCGCTCCCGGCAGGGGCGGCACGTTGAGCTGGCTGGTGCCCGCTCCCGCGCCGTCGAGAACACCGGAAAAGTTCGTGAACAACGGCGTGTTGAGGTTGTCGAGCACCAAGAAAGAGAGCCAGTCGAGGTTGAGCGGCAGGGTCACCAGCCCACCCGGTAGGGGCAAGCCCGGAGAGGTGCCGCTCACCGAGGCCAGCATCAGGTAGGTGCGGCCAGCGTAGGCGGAGCCAGCATCCATGGTGAAATCGATGGTGCCTCCCGCTTCGGGCAGGGTCTCAGCAGAGGCCGCGAGAGGCGCGGCCGCCGTGCCGCCCACGATGGCGAAGTCGTTGGCAGACATCACAGCCACGCTGCCAGCAACCGTGGTCACCGTGACGCGCACCCGACAGCTGGACCCACCCTGCTGACCCACAGACCACTGCCAGCTGCCGTTGTCGGGAAGCCCTGCAGCCAGGGTCGTCCAAGGGCCAGCGGCGCCGTTCAGGGAGAGTTCGAGGTCAACGGTGGCTGGGCCGTCTGCGGGTGGAACCGCCGCGCGCCAACGGATCTCACGCACACTCCCCGCCTGCAGTGTCTCGCCCCCGAGAGGCTCGGCCACGGTCGCAGTCAGGACAGCGGGCACCAACCGCGGTGAGTACACGCGCAGCTGATTGCGAGCGAAGGGGAAGCCGCTCTTGAGCGAAGCCACCACGATGTCGTCCCGACCATCGTGGTCCACGTCGCCATCGACACGGAGCGCCGAGGTGGTGCCAGGTGCGGGCATGTTCCAGGTGGCGTCGGCTGTCCAGTTGCCCGCGCCGTCCCCCAGCCAGACCGCTCCGACCTCGGTGCGGAAGCCCACGATGTCCAAGAAGCCGTCGCCGTTCAGGTCGCCGAACTGAGCCACGCTGTAGCCCTGGTTTGTAGGCAGACCAGACGAGATCGACGACCAGCTGGAGCTGCCCGGGTCGAACTTGTAGCAACGGATGCCAGCGCCGCTCGTGCAGAAGGCCAGCTCGAGCAGGCCGTCGTTGTCCATGTCGCCGGTGTGCAGGCCGTAGACCGACGCGGGTAGGCCGGCTGTCGCCAGCGTGAAGCCGAACGCGCCGTCACCCAGGAGGACGTTGCTGCCCGAGCGGGTGCTGACGATGTCGGCGTAGCCGTCGGCGTTCACGTCGCAGGCTTCGATGGTGAAGTTCACCGAGCCACCCGGTGCGGACCAGGCGTGGGTCCAGGTGCCGTCGAGGTTGTTGCTGTAGAGCGCCAGGCCGTTGCTGCCGCCGAATGACTGCGAGACCACATCGAGATCGCCATCGCAATCGAAGTCGGCCAGGGCCGAGGAGAACATGCCCCAGCTCTCGCCGTTGGTGGCCAGGCCTGCCCCCCAGGGCGTCCAGCTGGTGGCTGCGCCGTCACCAAGGGCCGCGCCCATGAGCTCGCCACCGAAACCAGCGACGCCCCAGTCGTGGTGGATGCCCCAGGCCAGGTCGAGGTTGCCGTCCAGGTCGAGGTCGCCGATGGCGCAGCCGCCGTAGCCGAAGTTGCCTGACTGCCACGAGCTCCAGCTGCTGCCGCCGTCGCCCAGAGAGAGCGTGATGCCCCTCTGTTCGCTGTTGACCCCGGGTGAGCCATGGTCGCCCACGGAGACGATGTCGAGCTGGCCGTCGCCGTTGAAGTCGCCCACCTCCAGCTCGGTGCGCCCGCCCTCTCGGGTGGGACTCTCCAGTCCCGTCGAGATGTTGAGCAGGACCAGCTGGGCAGCAGAGTCGCCAGCGGTCTGTCCGGTCACGTCCGGGGCCACGCCGAGCCAGACGAGAACAGCCGCGGCTGCGCCGACAGAGGTCCGACAGAAGGTGCTGCGGGTCGCGGTCATCACGTTCGTCACATCCTCAAACAGTGTGCCCTGCGCGAGGCAGGCTGTCCCAAAGACAGCGCCCCCTCTGCGCCACCATGAGGCGCAACGGCCCAGGCGTCAAACCCCGAGCCAACGCACACCGTTCCATGAGCTCTGGGAGCTCTGGCTGAGAGTCCGTGGCACGAACCCGCTCTAGCCCTTCAAGGCCTCGCGCAGCAGCGCGCTCACCTTGCCAGGGTCAGCCTTGCCGCCCGTGGCTCGCATGAGCGCTCCCATGAAGAAGCCCATGAGCTTGTTGTCCCCGTCACGCAGCCGGGCCAGCTCCTCGGGATGGGCCGACAGCACGTCCGCCACCGCCGTCTTCAGGGCGACCTCGTCGTCCTGCTTGGCCAGTCCCAGGCGTTCGACCCAGTCGGACGGCTCTCCTCCCTCTGCCGCCAGGGCCGCCAAGATCTTCTTGCCGCCCGCAGCGGTGACCTCGCCGTCGTCGACGAGGGCCACGAGGCGACCGAAAGCCGCGGCATCGAAGGGCAGCTCGGCCAGGGTGCGCCGAGCAGCGTGGCGAGGCAGCTCGTTGAGCAACCACCGTGACACGCTGGCGGCGGCGGCGGGATCAGAGAGAGCGCCGTCGAAGAAGTCGGACAGCGCCCGGTCTCCGCTGAGCACGTCGGCGTCGGCGTCGACCAGCTTCAAGACCTCCCGGTAGCGCACATGGCGTGCTGCGAGCTCGCTGTCGGCGGCACGGAGTTCGTCCCTGGCATGGCTGGCCGCACGCTCGGGTGCGGTGCCCTTTGCCATCCGTTCGCCCTTCTGAGAAGCTTCGCCCTCGGCCGCCCCTGCGTTCCCGCTGCTCTTCTTGGCCCAGCTGTCTCGCAGCCCCACGACGCGATTGAACACCAGGGCCTCGCCGGTGCTGCTCTCGTCGACCATGAAGAAACCCTGACGTTCGAACTGCACCCGCTCGCCCGGCGCGGCGCCGGCAAGGCTGGGCTCCAGGCGGGCTGAGTCGCAGATCACGAGGGAGTCCGGGTTCAGCTCGTCGACGAAACTCACGTCGTCGTTCTGCCCTGGACGCTCCACGGCGAACAGACGATCGTAGAGGCGTACCTCGGCGGAGATGGAGTGGGCCGCCGAGACCCAGTGCACCGTCCCCCTGACCCGCCGACCGTCCGGCGCGTCGCCGCCGCGGGAGGCGGGGTCGTGTGTGCAGCGCAGCTCGATCACCTGGCCATCGCTGTCCTTGATCACCTCGTTGCAGGTCACCAGGTAGCCGTAGCGCAGGCGTACCTCTTGCCCCGGCGCCAGTCGGTACCAGCCCTTGGCGGGTTCTTCGGCGAAGTCGTCACGGTCAACGAACAGCTCCCCCGAGAAGGGCAGGGGACGGGAGCCAGACTTGCCCACATCGTCCGGCCACAGCGGCGCATCGAGAGTATCGACCTTGCCCTCGGGCCAGTCGGTGATGACCAGCTTGAGCGGACGGAGCACACCCATGACCCGCCGGGCCTCTGTGTTGAGGTCATCGCGAATGCAGTGCTCCAGCAGCTCGAGATCGACCAGGCTGTTGCTCTTGGCCACACCCACCAGCTCGCAGAAGGCTCGGATCGCCTCGGGCCGCACACCCTTGCGACGAAGGCCCGCCAGGGTGGGCATGCGCGGGTCGTCCCACCCCGAGACGTGGCCGTCTTCGACGAGGCGCAGCAGCCAACGCTTGCTCATCATGGTGTAGCCCAGGGACAGGCGGGCGAACTCGGTCTGCTCCGGGCGACTGGGAGGATTGCCGTTGTCGAGCACCCAGTCGTACACCGCCCTGTTGTTGTCGAACTCGAGGGTGCAGAGCGAGTGGGTCACGTGCTCGACCGAGTCCTCGAGGCAGTGGGCATAGTCGTACATGGGGTACAGGCACCAATCATCGCCGGTGCGGTAGTGATGGGCGTGGCGAATGCGATAGAGCAGCGGGTCGCGCATCAACATGTTCGGGCTGGACATGTCGACCTTGGCCCGCAGCACGTAGCTCCCGTCGGCGAACTCACCGGCGCGCATGCGCCTGAACAGATCGAGGTTCTCGGCGGTCGCGCGATCGCGGTCAGGGCTGGGGCTCCCAGGTTCGTAGACCGTGCCTCGGTCCCGGCGGATCTCTTCGAGGGTCGAGCCGTCCACGTAGGCCTTGCCCGCCTTGATCAGCTCTTCGGCATAGCCGTACATGAACTCGAAGTAATCAGAGGTGTAGCGCACCTCGCCAGCCCACTGCCAGCCGAGCCAGCGCACGTCGTTCTGGATGGCCTCGACGTAGGACGCCTCTTCGGTGGCCGGGTTGGTGTCGTCGAAGCGCAGGTGGCACTCGCCGTCGTAGTCCTTCGCGATGCCGAAGTTGACGCAGATCGACTTGGCGTGACCGATATGCAGCCAGCCATTGGGCTCGGGCGGAAAGCGGGTGACCACCTTGGTGTGCTTGCCGCTGGCCAGATCGCGATCGATCTTCTCGCGGATGAAGTTCGAGGGGCGTGTGCTGTCTTCGGCGGGCGAGGGGTCCTTCACGGTGTCCACTGCGACTCCTTGAATCTGGTCTGTTCTACGGCGTGGCGAACTGGGCGACGGGACAGGGCCGTACACCCCCACCGCTGGCGCCACTCAGGGGTGCGCTGGTCTGACGCCCAGTGTGCCCCATCGGCAGGGTTCTGTTGAAGCGGCAGCCCTCTCGCCGGGGACTCTCACTCGGCCCGTAGCCCGCGCACAGCCCACGAGAGGGAGAGCAGACCCAGGACCCCGACGGCAGCCTGAAGCGGGAGGAGGCTCCCGAAGCCCAGGTCGTCGGCGAACACGTTCAGGCTGGCCAGGCCGAGAAGGCATGCCCCGAGTCTCTCGGCGAGCTGTTGGTGGCCCCAAGACCGTCGCTCCGCCAGTCGGACCGCCGCCAAGCCGGTGCACCAGCCGAGAGCCGCGCCGCCCAGGATATCCAGGGGCCAGTGCACACCGACGACCACTCTGGAGAGGGCCACCACGCTCGCCAAGACGACGCACGTCCAGCGCAGCGCCCGAGACGACGTCATGCGCACCGCCAGTGCGGCCGCAAAAAACGCCATCGCTGAATGCCCCGAGGGAAAGGACTCCGTGTGTCGCGCGGGCCCGATCACATGAAAGGCGCCGCTCTGCAAGACCGCAGGGGGGCGGCTCACGGCGCACGCACTCTTGAGGCCGTGCAGCAGGACGAAGCCCCCTACCGCCGAGATCGACAGAGCCCAGAACAGTGAGGGTCTCCTGTTCACAAGCATCAACAGGACCACCGCGCAGACAGCCCCATCTCCGAGGACCGTGAAGTTGGCCCAGAGCGCGTCGCCCGTCGCCTCGGACCAGCTGTTGATCTGCAGAAAACACTCCGTCTGGCCGCCACCCACCAGCAACCAGAGGGCGAGCAGCCCACAGGTCAGAGGGACTCCCCAAGCCCAAAGCCTGGCAGGATTCCAGGTGCCGATGTCCTGTGCCTTCACAGCTCCTGCTCTCCGTAGCCCGAGCAGGCAAAAAAGCGAAAGGTCGCCGCTCGGTGCCCAGCCACGTCGACGTGCTGCTCGGTGATGAGGAGGTG
>Ga0209992_10002192_pt1 | contig 18460 bp, 11 predicted proteins | sample 2SBtaG_2_FD_182564 | JGI IMG/M metagenome (GOLD analysis project Ga0209992, IMG submission 182564) | Deep subsurface microbial communities from Kolumbo volcano to uncover new lineages of life (NeLLi) - 2SBTROV12_ACTIVE470 metaG (SPAdes)... | ecosystem: Environmental > Aquatic > Marine >... | reverse complement strand
GCCGCAGCAATGGCGATCCGGAACCCGACAAATCGACATCTTTAGGAAGCTCCACGGGTAGTTGATCTTCTGGAACAGGGACCGTGCCACAGTCTGTACAATAAATCACAGGTATTGGTGCGCCCCAATACCTTTGGCGGGAAACACCCCAATCTCGCAGTCGAAAATTAGTTTTTCGCTCGCCCTTTCCAATTTCGCGTAATTTACCGGCGATCGCATCAAAAGCCTTTTCTGATGTCAATCCGTCAAACTCACCAGAATTTCTCAAAATTCCTTTTTCTACGAATGCCCGCTCGGAAATATCATCATCCGTATCATTTATGGAAAAGATAACCTGTTCAATAGGGATCTGGTATTTCCTGGCAAACTCATAATCTCTCTGATCATGGCCTGGGACGGACATCACGGCACCCGTCCCATACCCCATTAATACGAAATTGGCGACCCAAATAGGCACCTGTTCCTGGGTAATCGGATGCTCGGCGGTCAATCCAGAAAAAACACCCCGTTTTTCCATTGTTTCCAAAGCTGACTCTGACGATTCCGCCTGCTTACATGAATCGATAAATTCTTTAAGCTTCGTATTGTTCCGAGCAGCCCTATTCGCTATTGGGTGTTCGGCAGCAATAGCAAGATACGTAACTCCCATCAAAGTATCGGGGCGCGTAGTATAAACCCTAAGCGGATCATCCATGCCCTGCACTCTAAAATCCATATCCACACCTTCCGAACGGCCAATCCAATTCGCCTGCATTGTACGAACCTGTTCAGGCCATCCATCGAGTTTTTCCAGTTCCTCCAATAGCTCATCGGCATAGGCCGTAATCCGCATAAACCACTGAGAAATCTCTTTACGCTCAACCGGTGTATCGCAACGCCAGCAACACCCATCGATAACTTGTTCATTCGCCAAAACTGTCGTGTCTTTTGGACACCAATTCACCGGTGAAGTCTTTTTATATACCAATCCCTTGTTTAACAATTGTAAGAACATCCATTGTTCCCAACGATAATAGTCAGGATCACAGGTAGCTAGCTCACGATCCCAATCGTAACCAAAGCCTAATCGCTTGAGTTGATCCCGCATATAATCGATATTTTCGTAAGTCCAATCCGCCGGATGAACGCCGCGTTCTATTGCCGCATTTTCGGCAGGAAGACCAAAGGCGTCCCACCCCATAGGTTGCAATACGTTTTTTCCCTGCATCCGTTGGTAACGGCTGATCACATCGCCTATGGTGTAATTACGTACGTGGCCCATATGCAATCGACCACTGGGATAAGGAAACATTGACAAGCAATAGTATTTTTCTTTCTCTGGAACCTCATGGACGCTAAATACCTGGGCTTCCTCCCAAGCACATTGCGCGGCTTCTTCGACTTCCAAGGGCTTATATATTTCTTCCATTCGGGTTATTCAGTTTTAAACGTCTAAATTGGGTGAGGATACAACAGGGGCTTGATTGTGTCACTGGTAAATCTGCGCCAATAACACTGACTGGCTTTTTTTAGTGATTTTTAGAATATCGAAAACTATCAAAAAGTTGAGCGTTTAAAAAGCCGTATATTTCCTCTATCGGCCATACCCGGCTATTGGCCATAAAAAATCGGAATGACCAGAAATGAGTAGTAACAAAATGTAGAGTAATGGCGTTTTATGAATATCACACACTTTTCCAGACAAACGACCTGAAAATAAACGGGAAGTTTTGGCATTATATTGCTGTGTTTACCCAATTAGAATGTCCAGTGCTTTTTCTAATGTCTGAAGGGAAACGATTCAAAATCTCTCCACCTCTTGATAGGTCTTGTATTTAATACCTGAAAGCCCTATTTTATTTAGGTTGTATTGCTTTAATTTGATTGATGCACTATTTTGAAGTGACTTACACTGCTATTGTCGAATTGCTCCAATTCAGATGCATGGAATTATCTGGAAAGCCTTCTGTATCGATAAAAGATGCCTTGCAATTGAGCGTGTAACTTCAGCTAAACCTTTAGGTGTTAAATAGTACGATGAAATACAATATTTTAACTGTCATATTTCTAATTAGCCATGTCAGCATAGCAAGTGCGAATTGTTCCACATTGGCATCAACATTCTCAGAAAAACCAGAACTAATGGATGTATCTGAATTGAATTTACTAAAAAATTGTATAACAAGTAGATTGGGGGAAAAACAAATCGATAATGGGCAGCGCACAAACCGCAATATCGGAATGGATTACCAATTTGACAGCTATCGACAAATACTTTCGCCCCCTATTACAAATAGGCCAGTGTCTCCACCTAACTGATTTTAGCCGGATATCGTTAAAGATGACTCTCTCCAAGTGTTTTACACAATGGAGGGTGAAAGTATGTTACCGCCTTTTAATACCGAATAACGTTATTTTATCACCCATACCAAATGGGCTGTGAATCTCGTAACGGTGTAGCTACTTCGTCTCTGTTCATTCATAGAACAAAGTTTGACGATAGTGTAGGCAGCTAAAGCCTTGCATTAAAGCACATAGCTTTGGCTAGCGATCTGAAACAAATAGGGTCCTGCCTCCAATGCCCAGCCCCAAAAAAATATTTTACCTAGAAAGAACTCTTCGTTTGAGAGCGAGTTGTCGCCATCACAGCGAATAAGTGTCTCAGAGATACTGGGTCGATAAACTAACCAACATAAGGACTGAGGAAAGCCACACATCGCCTTAGATGTGAACTTCGGAACACCCACCTATAGACAACAAACGTATTGAGCAGCATAGCTCAAGGCGTAGTCTCGAAAATCTCAGATACTTGAATGTGCTAATCTTAACAATATACTAAAAACTGATGAATCTAGAATCCGTTTATTGCACCCTAATGATGCAAGCGCACTTGTTTGATCCAATTTCCCGCATTCGTGGCAGCGTATAAAACTCATTGATATATTTGTACAATATCTTGTAATACATGGGAATTTAAGACGCTATTATTATATGGCTTAATATTTGCTCCAAAATTGCATTAAGCTCTCCACTCCGTTGCTTTAGCTGAGATTATTGGCTTTGAAACAGTGTTTTAACGCAATCAAACATAGTCATTCTTTTACCCATAATCAGAATCACGTCGCTATTTTGAAATGAAAAAACAAAAGCTGATTGTTATTGGAAATGGAATGGTTGGTCAGAACTTTCTAGAAGGAATGGTGGATACCGGAGGAGTAGATCAATACGAAATCATAACTTTTTGTGAAGAACCCCGCCCCGCCTATGATCGCGTTCACCTATCGGAATATTTCTCCGGAAAAACAGCAGAGGACCTTTCGCTCGTAACACTTTCATTTTTTAGTGATCACGGCATCACTATTCATATTGGCGACAAGGTCGACACAATAGATCGTGCAGGTAAGCTAGCTATTTCCGCTAACGGACTTGAAATTCCCTTCGATAAGCTCGTTATAGCCACTGGCTCCTATCCATTTGTGCCCCCCATTACTGGCCATGAACGGGAAGGATGTTATGTCTACCGAACTATTGAAGATCTTGACAAAATTGTTGCAGGCTCGAAATCCAGCAAAATAGGAACCGTCGTTGGAGGTGGGCTGCTGGGCCTTGAAGCTGCAAAAGCACTCAAAGACCTTGGATTAGAAACTCATGTTGTCGAATTCGCGCCTCGACTCATGGCGGTACAAATAGATGACGGGGGTGGTGCAATGCTACGCCGTAAAATAGAAGCGTTAGGTGTTTCTGTACACACTGGTAAAAATACCAGCAAAATTGATGCTGGCCAAACTTGCCGCCACAAAATGAACTTTGTTGACGGTGAAGAATTGGAAACGGATCTCGTTGTCTTTTCCGCGGGTATACGACCCCGTGACGACATTGCACGACAATGTGGTTTGAAAATCGGACAACGGGGAGGGATTAAGATAAATGATTGGTGCCAGACTTCCGACGCAAACATTTACGCTATCGGTGAGTGCGCTCTGTGGAATGGTCAAATTTTCGGGCTGGTTGCGCCGGGTTATCAAATGGCTAGAACAGTTGCAAGCCAATTAACTCATGGAAACAATAGTTTCACCGGCGCTGACATGAGCACCAAGCTTAAATTGATGGGAATCGATGTGGCCAGTGTAGGTGATGCCCATGCTCAAACCGTGGGAGCTTGTTGCTATACCTATACTGACGAACCCAACGAAATCTATAAGCGGATTGTTGTTAGTGGCGACAACACCCGTCTTCTCGGTGCCGTGTTAGTGGGAGACGCTACCCAATACGGAACATTACTGCAATATTGCCTTAACGGTATTGAATTACCCGAATACCCTGATGACCTCATTTTACCTAGTAGAGAATCTACTACCACCATCGGATTAGGACCCGACGCCCTGCCAACTTCAGCCCAAATTTGCTCCTGCTACGATGTTAGCAAAGGGCAAATATGTACAGCTATTGAAAACGGTTGCACTAATATTCCCGCACTAAAAGCTGAAACCAACGCAAGCACCGGCTGCGGCGGTTGCTCAGCATTGCTAAAGTCACTCTTAGACTCAGAGCTGGCCAAACGAGGTATCGAGGTCAATACAGATATATGTGAACATTTCTCATATACCCGGCAAGATCTTTTCAATATAGTTCGAGTAGAAAAGATAAAAACCTTCGAGCAATTGCTAACATCGCATGGTCAGGGACGAGGCTGTGAAATTTGTAAACCGGCCGTCGGCTCTATTCTCGCATCTTACCAAAATGAATACATATTAAAGGCCGATCATTTAGGTTTACAGGATACCAATGACCGGGCACTTGCTAACATGCAGAAAAATGGGACCTATTCTATTGTCCCTAGGATTGCCGGCGGTGAAATAACACCTGAAAAACTGATTGTGCTAGGAGAGGTTGCTAAAAAGTTCCAACTGTACACCAAAATTACAGGTGGACAACGCATTGATTTATTTGGTGCACGTCTGGAGCAACTGCCATTGATCTGGAGTGACCTCATCGAGGCTGGTTTCGAAACTGGCCATGCATACGGAAAAGCTGTACGTACGGTAAAATCCTGTGTGGGAAGCACTTGGTGTCGTTATGGTCTGGAAGATAGTGTAGGCTTAGCTATAGAAATTGAAAATCGCTACAAAGGATTGCGTGCGCCTCATAAACTGAAATTTGCGGTGTCAGGCTGTACCCGCGAATGCGCCGAAGCGCAAAGCAAAGATATCGGTGTCATCGCCACTGAAAATGGATGGAATCTGTATGTTTGTGGAAATGGCGGGATGAAGCCCCGTCACGCTGATTTGTTTGCAACCAATTTAAATAAAAAGACCCTGATAAATTATATTGACCGCATTTTGATGTTTTATACAAGGACAGCGGATCGATTGCAGCGCACTTCGGTCTGGCTGGAAAACATGGAAGGTGGTTTAGATTACCTCCAATCGGTCATTATCGACGATAATCTGGGCCTTTGCACGGAAATGGAACAACAAATGCTCCACATTATTGATACCTATCAGTGCGAATGGAAGGAAACTATTGGAAATGAAAAGCTCCTTAAACGTTTCCGCCACTTTGTTAACAGCACATCACCCGATAGTAACGTTATCTTTCTGGAAGAACGTGGACAGATGCGCCCCGCTACCGAAGAAGAACGCCAGCATTTATCAACGACAGACGTTGAATAGGAATATTATCGGTGGAAACTTTAATTAGGGAAAAGCATCATAAAACCTGGGTTGATGTATGCGATATCACCGATTTACTTCCAAACTCTGGCATTTGCGCACTGGCACATGGACAACAAGTCGCTATTTTCTATTTCCCAGATGAAAATGTAATCCATGCGATCCACAATTATGACCCTATTGGTAAAGCCAACGTGTTGTCCCGAGGTGTGACCGGAGACATTCAAGGCGAAATCGTCGTTGCATCACCACTTTACAAGCAGCATTTCAGCCTAATAACAGGCCGTTGCCTGGAACAACCAGAAATATGCGTAGCCATTTTTCCTGCTCGTATCTCGGGAACAACCGTCCAGGTTGGATGCACGTAATCACGCCCCAAGCTTCTAGGCGAAGGTTTCCTCAAATTTCAACAAAACGTCCTACCTATAGGATAAATCGCCAAAACTAAATTTTAGAGGAAGATCATTGGAATACGATTTTTATACCACCGATGTTTTCACCAATACCGCTTTTGAAGGTGCGCAAATAGCAGTTATCCCAAATGCTTTAGGCTTGGATAACAACCTAATGCAAAAAGTCGCCAATGAATTCAACCTATCGGAAACGGTTTTTGTTTTCCCATCCGACCAGAAATCAGTAACACACCGAATGAAAATATTCTCACCTTCTGGTGAGGTTGAATTTGCAGGCCATCCCATCATTGCCACAGCTTTTGTCTTAGTATCGATTGGTGAAATCTCTCTAAATACGAATCACACCAAATTCGTTCTGGAACAAAATAACGGTCCAATTACCGTTAATGTAAGCGAAGAAAAAAATAAACCCCTATTGATTCAATTCACCCTAAACCCTGAATCTATTGTCGACCGTTTTGTCCCGCGTGAACACGAAATCGCTGATTTTCTGAGTCTCAATATCAATGATATCGAAACAAAAAAATATCAAGCGATGATGGTATCCTGCGGCTTCCCGTATATGATCATTCCTTTGAACTCATACGAAGCAGTTAGAGAAGCCAAATTTAACTATGGTGCATGGAGCCAAACCATAGCTCCCTCGAGCTCCGCCCAGGAAATATTGCTGTTTTCGAACCGAACCACCAATGTGTCTTCGGATTTTCACGGACGATTGGTTGGGCCGAGCATCGGAATCCATGAAGACCCTCCTATTGGCTCAAGTGTACCAGCCTTTGCTAGTTATCTATGCTCCCAAGAAAGCGTACGCACCGGAACCTACACATTTGCAATCGACCGAGGAACAGAAAGCAATCGCCGAAGCCTGATACACATCGAGATGGATAACAAACTCAACCGGCATCTTACAATTCGTGTTGGTGGCGAAGCGGTTATGGTTTCAAAGGGAAAAATGAATATTCCAGTTACGGCAGTTTAATTCTTTTGTTTTGGTTAGTTATTTGCTACTAATACAGGACGTCAGAGCAACGATTCCTATCCACTAAGAGGAAAAACGGAGAAAGGTGCTGAAAGCACTACCCAACCTAACGACATACGTTATATGAACATATCCCGTTTTATTTTAAGCAGAAAAAAACCGGCCCTGTTTTGATTTCTCAAAACAGGGTCGACATTTTGCAATTTATGATTTGTTTACGGCCATTGAGATTAATCCCTGTACCGTGGGGTCACTATAAATCTCCCCACGGGGTTTGTCAAAAATTTTACATATCAAGTCAATAAACGCTATTTTCTATCGCTGCTACATTACATGTTATAACCAGATTCTTCGTGTAACACGACATCTAAACCGGTAGTTTCTTCTTCCATATCGACACGTAAACCAATCGTTAAGTCCAGCACTTTCAAAACTACAAAAGTCAATACACCACACCACACCATCGTAGCAACGACACCGGTCAACTGGATAATAATCTGTTGGCCCATGCTCACCCCTTCGGGTAAACCACTCCCACCAAAACTACTCGAAACAAAAATACCCGTCATAAGGGTACCAATTATTCCCCCAACTCCATGCACTGGAAATACATCCAATGAATCATCAATTTCCAAAACACGCTTAATCATTTGAGTCGCGTAATAACAGACCACCCCGGCGGTGATCCCAATTACCATTGCACCAGTGGGTCCGACAAAACCAGAAGCCGGTGTAATCGTTCCAAGACCCGCAACCATCCCAGTCACAATACCGAGAACACTGGGTTTTCCGTAGCGAACCCATTCCACACACATCCAAGCGAAAGCCCCGCAAGCTGCTCCGATATGAGTCACAAGCATTGCCATCCCAGCCGAACCATCCGCCGCTAAAGCACTGCCGGCATTAAAACCGAACCAGCCAACCCAAAGCATACCTGCTCCAGTCACAACCATTGGAAGGTTATGGGGAGGCATCGCGGTTGTAGGGAATCCCGTTCTGCGTCCTATTACGATGGCGGCAACCAACGCCGCAACCCCAGCATTAACGTGCACGACGGTTCCTCCCGCGAAATCCATCAACCCCATATCGGCAAGCCAACCACCACCCCAAACCCAATGACAAACAGGAGCGTACACCAGTGCAATCCACAGCCCACTGAACCATACCATTGCAGAAAACCTCATCCGTTCCGCAAAAGCTCCGATAATTAATGCTGGGGTAATAATAGCGAAAGTCATTTGAAACATTGAAAAAACAGTTTCGGGAATATCACCCACTAAACTATTTCGGGTCACTGAATCAAACATTACCTTCGAAAACCCACCTAGGTATTTCTGCCACGGCCCCCCATCACCAAAAGCGAAACTATAGACAAAAAATACCCACAATATGGAGACCAAACAAGTAATTACGAAACATTGCATGAGCACCGATAGCACATTTTTACTACGCACCAGGCCAGCATAAAATAGCGACAAACCTGGTAAGGTCATAAATAGCACTAAAACAGTAGCAGTCAGTATCCAAGCAGTATTACTGCCACTAAAAACATCTTCCGCTCGAGAAATAGATGGTACCAACACCAGTAGCAGGACGCGTAGTGGCCCAATAAATTTATTTTTCTTCATCAAATCCCCTCTCTCAGTAATTATTTTTAGATTTATTAGTATCTTACTAACAATAGTATTTGCCCATCCACCCACTTTTTGCGACAGGAAACGATATTCGTCTACAGTGCGTCGACTCCAATCTCTCCAGTCCGAATTCGAATTGCAGTTGTAAGATTCGATACAAAGATTTTTCCATCGCCAATCTTGCCAGTATTTGCCGTCTTGCAAATCACATGCACCACTTCACTCACTTTATCCGCATCCACAGCCACTTCCATCTTAACTTTGGGCAGAAAATCCACCTCATATTCCGCACCCCTATACATCTCCGTATGTCCTTTTTGTCTACCAAAACCTTTGACTTCGGTCACCGTTACTCCGACGACACCGATTTCCGACAACCTTTTCCGAACATCTTCCAGTTTGGACGGTTTTAGTATTGATGTTATTAATTTCATAAAAACCCCTCATTAGGAAATACGATCCGCATTTACATGTCACACAAGCCATTCTACAAATTGTGATAATTAATAAAGACCATTATTTCAACAAGGTATACAACCAGCTTTCATTACCCTACCAAATATTCTGTACAATTTCGCTACTAACTGGAGTAAACATTGTAAAACAATCAGATTGTCAGGTCATATTAATGAGTCCGCTTAAAACTTTGAAGTTGGCTTCCGTAAATTAGCCTAGAGCCAGATGGATATTCAAGCACTGATGCTATGGCCCTTGCGCTTTTTATGGGCGTCTAATGAACTTGGACAGACGCTTAAACCTGTAACACAGTCACAGAAGGAGTATTCAATTCTGGGTCACTACTAAACCCACGCACTAACAGAATATATCCACGCGATTTTGCAAAATGCATTTCCCGCGCAATTTTTTTTGCAATTGGGTTGGGATTAGAACAACCGACTTCGTTCGAAACGACCGGTATCACACCCCATAATACGCTCATACGCCGACATATTTGTTCACTTGACGAAATTGCGACAACTGGTGCAGAAGGCCTGGCAGCACTAACAGTGGCTGCAGACATGCCACTTTGCGAAATGACAAGGATGACTTCAGCAGGCAAGTCGAATGCCAAATTAGCCGTCGCTTGTGCAAGAGCGTCACCAAACAATACAGACTCATCCTCTATCACTGATTGTGATAAACCGGTCGTGTAATTGCGCCGCCAAGTATACGCCTCTGTTTGCTTTACGATACGAGCCATCATTTCAACGGCTTGCACCGGAAACGCACCAGCAGCAGTTTCTCCAGATAACATAACAGCATCGGCTCCGCACGATACAGCATGGGAGATGTCCGTTACTTCTGCTCGAGTCGGACGAGCATTGTCCATCATCGATTCGAGCATCTGGGTAGCGACAATGACTGGTTTGTTTTCACTACGCGCTCGATGGATAAGCTGGTGTTGGGCAAGAGGCACTTCTTCAGGCTCCAATTCGACACCCAAATCACCTCGTGCAATCATAATACCATCCGATGCGTCAAGAATATTCCGGCTATTTTCGAGTGCTTCAGGTTTTTCAATTTTGGCAATTAGCCCAGCAGAAGAGCCAAACTCCTCCACTAAACTTCGCAATTCTGTTAGATCTGATCCACGCCGGACAAACGATAGAGCTAAAAAATCTACCCCAAGATGTAATGCAAACAATGCATCGTTGCGGTCCTTTTCCGTTAACGCAGGAGCCGAAACATTTACACCGGGCAAATTAATGCCTTTATGATCCATCAAGGGTCCACCATGAACCACTTTACAAGCTATTTCTGTCCCACAAGTACGAACAACCCTCAACTCGATCTTACCATCATCGAGCAAGACTCGATTACCCGGTTCAATATCACTTGCCAAAGCCTCATACTGAGAAGGGATAATACCCGCTTCGCCAACTACATCTCGCGTTGTAACCGTAACCTGAGCACCCGCAATCAAGTCGATCTGACCATTCTTAAAACAGCCGCTGCGGATTTTTGGCCCACAAAGATCCGCCAAAATCGCTACATGTTTTTTGAGATTTGCCGCAATGTCACGCACTCGGTGGAAAGCATCTCGATGGGTTTGATGATTTCCATGTGACATATTAAGGCGCACTACATCTGCCCCCGCCTCGATGAGTGACTTGATAGTATACGGATCCATAGACGATGGACCGAGTGTCACGATGATTTTAGTACGCCGCTCCTTGAGTAAGCTTACCTTAGTAACTATGGGCATTTAGTTTCCCTAATGACAAAACTAAGGGGCTACCCTCGCCTAGGAAGCCGCCTTACAGACAAGCAATTTCAGGATTCATCCTAAAAATCAGATGAAAACCTATAAAAGTTGCCTTTTAAACCATGGCTAAAATCGAAGACACCCCGAATATTTGCACAAAATATAAGCAGGCAAGTTGAAAACTAAACGATACTTCCTTAACCAAGGTTTCTTTTAAGATATAGCATATTACAGCCAATCCCCAAACCAGAAAAACACCCTGTGTATAAAAAGGAATTAATATAATACTACTACTAGCAACACTCAACCACAAAGTAACCGGTATTGTACAAAACGCTACGATACTTTGACACGTCAACAATGCCGTCATAGTTTGTAGGAATTGCGCACTTTTACGAAACAGTAATAGAAGGGTACCAACAAACACGAATGTTAACCCAATCTCATAAACAGTTTGAATAAGCGCTAAATGTGGAAAAATGATTAAGGCTTTTAAAATTGTTGAAATACAGAAATATATTGTCAATGTCTTAGTAAAAAGCTTAAACGATTTCGGAATCTCGTTCAGTCCGCTACTAAAGAAGCAAATCAATATGCCCGTTTTCAAAAGTCCCATAACAACCTCTCTTCACCAATACAATGGCAATAAATGTTAGGCTGTCTAAAAAGGTACGAGTAATTCTCACCGATCGTGATAGATCCAAGCTATTTCCTAGACAGTTAATTAAACTATCGGCGAATCTTTGGGATTTGAAAGCATAGATATTCCCTTTAATTTCAAAGTGTGATTAGTCTCTCACAAATCCTGACTAATGCATTATCGAAAGACCATTATAATTATCGTTAGAAGGGACATATTATGAAAAAAACCAGTTACGCATTATTTTTTATTTTCAGTTTGTCCGGTTTTTCCGGCCTGATCTATGAATCCATATGGTCCCATTATATCAAACTCGTGTTGGGCCATGCCGCCTATGCACAAACCCTAGTTCTCACCATTTTCATGGGTGGGATGGCCCTTGGAGCATGGTTGATTAGTCGGGTATCGAGCCGAATACGAAACCCATTACTCTGGTACGCCGTTGTAGAGGCCATTATTGGTATTTTTGGTGTCGTCTTCCACCAGGAGTTTTTAGCACTCCAAAATTTCCTATTCGAATACGCTTTACCAAATATCAATAGCCCAACTTTGGCTGCAATAGCTAAGTGGAGTATTGCAACCACGATGTTACTGCCCCAGGCACTATTACTGGGTACAACATTTCCGCTAATGAGTTCTGCAATTATCCGGGTTGACAAACAAGCGTCTGGTCGCACCCTGGCAATGCTTTACTTTTCCAATAGCATGGGAGCTGCAATTGGGGTTTTATTTAGTGGATTTATTTTGATCGAAGCGGTCGGTTTACCAGGAGCCACACTGACAGCCGGCATTATCAATATTCTTTTAGCACTATGTGTCTGGATCATCACGAGAGAGCTTGCTAGTACCGAACCCGCAATTGTGCAATCGCCTCGATATATTAAAACCAATGATTCAAAGCTTCTCATATTGGTTGCGATGCTCACTGGTACGGCCTCATTTTTTTATGAGATCGGCTGGATACGCATGCTTAGCCTTGTTTTAAGCTCGTCAGTGCAAGCATTCGAGCTTATGTTAAGCGCCTTCATTGCTGGTTTGGCACTGGGTAGTTTTTTGATCCGTCGCAAAATTGACCAATTGGCATCGCCAGGTATTTATCTAGCTTGGATTCAAATCATCATGGGCTTGCTGGCAACCGCAACACTACCCTTATATGTAGAGTCGTTTTCGTTCATGAGTTTCCTATTCGATGGCTTGGCCAAAACGGATTCTGGCTACTTCCTGTTTAATTTTGGTAGCCATGCTATTGCAATGGCAATCATGTTTCCCGCTACTCTCATGGCAGGGATGACCCTACCGCTGATAACCAACATATTGCTGAAATCCGGTGGCAATGAAGCTGCTATAGGCAAAATCTACTCGGCAAATACTGTCGGCGCTATTGTGGGTATTTTATTAGCGATACACCTCGTCATGCCTATCGCTGGCGTTAAAACACTCATTACTGTGGGAAGTTCAATTGACATCTTGCTTGGAATTGTATTATTGATTGCCTATAAGAAAAACTGGCGGGCGAATCCAAAAGTGACTTTGCCATTAACTGGTGTAGTTGTATTCATGATTGTTCTGAGTTTTACCCCATTTGATCGCGCAGTTTTATCATCCGGGGTTTATCGATTTGGTAAGGCAAGGCTGGCCAAGGCCGATAAATTGATGTTTTATAACGACGGTAAAACAGCTTCAATCGCATTAATTAAACATCCTGACGGCAGTAAAAGCATCCGCACCAATGGCAAGACCGATGCCAAAATAGCCCCATTAGATAAACCCTATAGCGCAGACGAAGTCACAATGGTCATGGCAGCCATAGTGCCCTTGGCATTGAAATCCGATGCCCGCAGGGTAGCGAATATCGGGATGGGTTCAGGTCTCACCAGCCATGCATTGTTGGCTGCCCAATCCATTGATACCCTGGATACGATTGAAATTGAGCAGGAAATACTAATCGGCGCCAAGGAATTTGGGCAGCGGGTAAAAAGATCGTTTAGTGATCCCCGAAGCTCAATTCATATTGACGATGCAAAATCATTTTTTTCAAACCATCAAAAAAAATACGACATAATTGTATCTGAACCATCCAACCCATGGATGAATGGCGTTGCATCCTTATTTTCTTATGAATTTTATCAGCATATTCAAAAACATCTTGAAAATGATGGAATCTTTGTCCAGTGGTTACAACTCTATGAAATCAATATGGATAACATAGCCTCTGTTATCAAAGCCTTGAATCAATCTTTTTCATATTTGCGTATATACAACACTGACGACTCAAATATTCTTATTCTGGCAAGCCATGAAAACCCCATGAAAAATTTAGATCCATGGATATTTAGCGATGACAAAACAAAAGTCGAATTAATTCGTGTAGGCATAGAAAATATGGATGACATAAATATTCGGTACCTTGGTAATAGACATACATTCACGCCTATGTTTTCAACGATGCAAACACCGATGAACTCAGATTATTTCCCATATCTTGGTTATCAGGCTCCGAAAGCCCGGTATTTGCAGCAAAACGCCAGCAATCTCGCATGGCTACATATCAATGGTGTACCAGTATTACATTGGTTAACAGGTAAAATGCCTCAAGATAACGTTAGCAAACATGGGAGATACTTTCAGTTTTATAAAAACCGGACAAAGGCCAAGTCAATCATAAATTTTGACGCACGTCACCTTGACCATCAAAAACTTCGGTTTGCCATGGATATTACCAATTCCTGTCACACCAGCGACTTAACCGAATCAACCCTTGTTGAATCATTTAGAATCATAGCCACTGCGATTAATCCCTATCTACCTCTCGTAGAACTTGAAAGTTATTGGAACAAACAAATTAATCGATGTAGGACTGACAAAAATTCAGCATTTTTGTTGAACTGGTTATACCTCCACCAGGGGATTAGTCAGCGGAATACTGAAACTACTTTATATTATGGTAAACAGGTACTTAATAACACCACACACTTGACCCTCGAACAAATTAACTACATAGTAACCGCAATGCTTACAGCTGCCATTGCCGAATCTAATTTCGAGACAGCACTTTCCTTGATCCGGAAATTTAAACTGTTAAAGAACCTACAGAAACAATCACTCGCCATTAAAATGCTGGTTGCTATAACGTTAGAGAATGCAAGTCGTAAGTATTAACTGATTGGTCGCTTATAGCCCAAGCAACTTTTTGACACCATTGAGTTTAACGTCTTTTAGCAGACACTAACCACTTCAAAAATACCCATCGCTTTCGTGACATCGCTAAGGTGGTCATCACACCACCCATCAACGCACCAACAATTCCATGACCCGCAACGTCACTCCCCGTTAAATAAAGGTTGTTGATCGGTGTTTTAGGCTTAAGCCACTTGGCCGAGAATTTTTCTGGTGTTGCCGGTAATCCATAGATGCATCCATGCCGGTGTCCGGTAAAATCTGACGTAGTTAGCGGTGTCGACAATTCTTGATACTCAATCAGTTTCGCAAACCCGGGATAACGACTATCGACAAACGCTATTAATGCCTCGGAAATTCGCTGTTTAAGCGCATCATATTCTCTTCCACGTTTTTTCCATTTTTGTTCAGACCAGGGACTAAATTGATCGTAATCAGCAAAGGATATAAGTTCGGCTGTATGTCCTTTTGCCGTCGGATCTTTGAGCGAAGGAAAGGATAAGAAACATCCCGATATCTCACCATCCACAATACGACATCTGTTGTCATACGCCTCATCGTGATCAAAATCCTTATAAATCCAAAGATTCTCGCCGTTAAACCCCAATTTTGATGGATTATCCTTAAAACCGATATAGAGACAAACATGGGCGCTCCCAACAGGAAACTGATCAAGAATCGATTGGCATGGAAGCTTAACCTTAGATGGCATCAATCGATTAAAAGTCGTATAGGCTCCAGCATTCGATATGATCGTGTCGGCATAATACCGCTTTACTTGATCCTGTCCTCCTGCACGGGTCAGAACTTCTACGCCGACAGCATTGTTACCATCAACAATAATAGAATCCACACGATGACGAGTCAAAAGCCGCCCACCCGTCCGCTCTATGATAGGAATCAAGCTGTTAGCAATTACCTTTGCCCCGCCGATTGGATAGTAACCACCCCCACAATAGTGCACGACAACAAGTGCGTGGGCGGCAAAAGCGCTAGCGCTTGGCGGGATTCCGATATCACCCCATTGAGAAGCAATAACGGCCTTCAGTCGACGATCGCTAAACCGATGATCCAAATAAGATTTCGTCGACATTAATGCCATTTTTGAACCAAAGCGTAGCAAAATATGCCAAAAAAACCCTAACCGATCCGGCATAACTTTTGACACCATTAGACGCCCATACCATCGAGCTGCTTTGGCAAGGTCGTCCCTGTATTGCTCGATTGCTTTCTTTTCTTGAGGAAACTGTTCGATTAGATTTCGAATTAAACCTTCAAGACCGCCGTATAGATCAAAGGTCAAATCCGGGTAAACGAAACGCTCGAAAACCTCGGGCATTTTTTGCCACTCAATGCTTCCATCGGTGATGTAATCAAATATACGACGATAGAAACTCCCTGGACACATTTCTCCAACGTAATGCACTCCCACATCCCATTCGTAACCCTGATTGCGGCTAAACATATGGGTGTAGCCCCCTGGGGTAAAATGGCGCTCCAGCACCAATATTTTTTTGTTTTCCAGTTGAGTCAATAAGCTAGCACAAGCCAGACCGCCCATGCCCGACCCAACTATAATCACATCATAATCCATACGGGGCGCATTCCTTAGTTTTATATTTAGAGGATGATCACAAGGTTACCGCTTTCTAGGAGCAGTAGTATACCGGACATAACTGTTTGGGTAATTCCATTCGATAAATCATGTGACCCACAACGTCAGGTTTTGCCCCAATAGGTTCACATTCGCCGTGCAGAATAAACCGACACATCAGCACAATCGATGTCGACTAAGGCGTCTCACATGCCTATTAACACAACTATTTAATGACAATTCAATGCCTTGTGAAAAATCCCACCTTCATCCAACACTTACACATTCGAATTTTAAAAATTTGGCACAGGTGCTGCTATTCTTAAAATTCGAGGATTGGATATCACACCAGTTTTTTTTAATCGCACTCACAAGAGGATGAAAACATGAAAACAACCCAACAAGGTTTTACCTTGATCGAATTAATGATCGTTGTCGCCATCATCGGCATTCTAGCTGCCGTGGCGATTCCAGCTTATCAGGACTATACGATACGAGCCCGCGTTGCCGAAGGTATCGGGCTCGCTTCTGGCGTAAAAACTGGTGTTTCGGAATACTATGCCAGCGAAGGAACATTGCCAGCGAACAACGACGAAGCGGGTGTAACCGGCGCTAGCTCAATTAATGGGAATAACGTACGCAGTATAACGGTAGGAGCGGCCGGGGACATTACCGTCGCTTATTCTGGCGGGGGAGTCAACCTGAACAACAAAACGCTAGTCTTGACCCCCGACACCTCTAGTGGAAACTTACAATGGAACTGTACGCTTGGGGATTTAGGTAATCAATACCGCCCATCAAATTGCCGCAATTAAAAATTCAATCCTGACATGATGACTGGTGCCCCGCATATGCGGGGCACCTTGTCTATGAACCCCTCGCTTTTAATTATCCCTATTCTGGGATTTTTAGTCTATCTCCCCGGACTGCCGGGTACATTTTTATTCGATGATTATCCAAACATTCTGGATAATGACGCTCTCACGTCAAGCACACTCAATTGGAATAGCCTGATTTCAGCCAGTTTTTCCGGTGATGCGGGCCCACTCAAACGCCCACTCAGCATGCTCACCTTTGCCCTTAATTACGCCTTTGGTGGGGCATCGCCAATTTATTTTAAACTCACCAATATAGCAATCCATATCATCGATGCGATGCTTGTGTTTTTTGTTTCCCGACGCCTGATTATCCAATTGCAAAACAACTCGAACGAGATCAAGGGTGATTTGCCCCACATCGTTGCTTTTTCGGTCGCATTACTTTGGATGGTTCACCCCATCAATCTCACATCAGTACTTTATGTCGTTCAACGAATGACGTCGTTGGCAACTTTTTTTGTATTGGTAGGAATTTTAATTTTCCTTATGGCCCGAGTTAGGATGTTAAATAATCCTAAAGGATTCGTCTCAATGCTAGTTGGGACTTTAGTTGCCGGATTACTCGCAGTTTTCTCAAAAGAAAACGGCATCCTGCTATTTGGTTACCTATTTGTCATAGAAGTAACACTATTCCAATTTAAAACGAATGGCAAGCAATCGAAATTTTGGTTAAAACTCTATTTTTCCACCTTCGTGATTATCCCCACGGTATGCGTTTGCGGCTATTTCCTGTTCAACTCTGGCTGGTTGATTCAACTCTACGAGTTCCGATCCTTCACCCTATTCGAACGGCTATTAACCGAGGCGCGTGCACTTTGCTTTTATGTCAAAATGTTATTTTTGCCAAACATTTCATCGTTCGCCCTATTTCATGATGACTTCGATGTATCGACTGGATTATTCTCGCCTTTTTCCACCGTATTTTCGGTAGCTGCTATCGGCGCGGCGTTGATCGGCGGCATTGTTTCTTTTCGTACCCACAAACTATTAGGTTTTGCTATCTTTTGGTTTTTATGGGGGCATATCCTAGAATCGACACTCTGGCCCCTTGAACTCATCCATGAACACCGCAACTACATGCCCAGCATAGGCCCACTATTTTGCGTTGTTTACGCCCTAGCCCAATGGGTACATGCCAAAAACCTACACCCTGCTTTGCGATATAGCCCTCTAATCCTGATCATATTATTTGCCCCGATTACCGCGCTGCGCGCGGCCGATTGGAAAGATTTGATTGGACTAACGAGCATGGAAGCAGCACATCATCCAAACTCTCCAAGAACCCAAT
>Ga0209992_10002191_pt1 | contig 18466 bp, 12 predicted proteins | sample 2SBtaG_2_FD_182564 | JGI IMG/M metagenome (GOLD analysis project Ga0209992, IMG submission 182564) | Deep subsurface microbial communities from Kolumbo volcano to uncover new lineages of life (NeLLi) - 2SBTROV12_ACTIVE470 metaG (SPAdes)... | ecosystem: Environmental > Aquatic > Marine >... | reverse complement strand
CGTCTTTCCCTTTGCCGGCCAAGTTACATTTGACTGGTTTGATTGTAGCGATAGTAGCAATAGAGGCTTGGTCTATTGTCCTAGAAAGAATCGAGATGTTATATGAGGATAGGAACGAACCGGTTTATTTTGGCCCCGGACTTGTTGATATGACCTATCAATTGCCACTTATATGGTTGACCTTTGTAGTCTTTCTAGGTATCGCAGGAAGTGCGATTTATCTTATCTATAGGAAAAAAGGTAAGCGACTGTTTATTGGCCTTCTATTAAGTTATTTTTTATTGCTTGGATTTAGAGAATTTGATTTTATACCAAATTTAATGGATAGATTTTATATAAAACCGAACCCAGTTGTTGCCGAAAAAAAATACATTCAATTTAACATCGATGCTACCTTGAATGCTTTCGATCTAAGTGATGTTGATGTTATTGATTACCCTGCACGTTCATCGCTTACGCGTGATGTGAGTACCGAAATATACGAGGAATTATATAATATCCCACTATGGGATCACGATTTGTTAAAAAATGTATATCAGCAATTACAGGCAATTCGTCCCTTTTACAATTTTTCGCCGGTTGCAGTAGATCGTTATAATCTAGACAGTAAAGAATACCAGGTTAATATCGCTGCAAGAGAATTAACGATTGAGAAATTACCCGCTGAGGCACAAAACTGGGAAAATATCCATATGCGTTATACCCACGGCTATGGTGCAGTGGTGACCCCAGCAGCACAGAGTGCTAACCAGCCGATGCAATGGTTTTTGAATGAATTAACGCTGCAAAATAAATTTCCAGACATTAGCATTGCCCATCCTGAAATATATTTTGGCCTCGGTGAATACCCCTATGCGATAGTACCTAATACGGTACCAGCCTCAGATACTGATGCCTGGGACTTAAGTGCGGATTATAAAGGGTCAGATGGTCTTAAAATTTCTTCATTGATATTGAAGCTGGTCTTTTCGGCTTATCTTAAGGATGAAAAAATATTTTTTTCCACCAGTATTAACGATAAAAGTAAAATTCTGTTACGCCGTAATATCAAGGAAAGAGTGAACTTTATTGCGCCTTTTTTAACTTTAGATTCAGAACCCTATCCGGTTATTTTGGATGACAAAATATACTGGATTATGGATGCTTATACGACGTCTGACCGTTATCCCATAGTAAAAGCTATTGATAACCCACTCACTAAGCATGTTAGTGATAAGGTTAACTATATTCGAAATTCGGTAAAAATAATTGTTGATGCCTATAACGGTACAGTCAATTTTTATATTGTAGATCCAAAGGACCCCATTGTTTCTGCATACCAGAGCGCCTATCCAGGGTTATTTAAAAATCTATCAACAATTCCCCAAGAATTCATCAAACATTTAAGTTACCCACAGGATTTATTTACATTACAAATGGAAATATTTTCCCGTTATCATCAAACCGACCCGGATATATTCTATCAACAGAGTAACGCGCTAGAAATGGCTAAAATGGATGGGAAAAGGGTAGCTCCTTATTATCTTACACTAGATATATTGGATAAACCTGATACTCCTGAATCCGAACTGGCAAAATTTATACTGGTAAGTCCTTTATCACCTATTCGCTTAGACAATTTGTACTCTATTGCGATTGCGGGGTGTTTACGTATTGAGAATTGTAATACCCAGTATGCGGCAGATATCTTTTTTTATAAGTTTTCACAAAAATTACAAGTTGATGGTCCTGGACAAATTGAAGCATTGATTAACCAGAATCCAGAGATATCGCAATATTTTAGCTTGTGGGATCAGCGTGGATCAAAAGTTATCAAAGGCCGAATAATAATTATTCCTGTTGAACGTTCTATTTTGTATATACAACCCATTTATTTGGTTGCTTCCACAAACGTTGGTTTTCCCCAGCTGGCTAAAGTAATCGTCTCGATGAACCAGCTCACAGCGATGGGGGATACTATAGAGTTAGCATATAAAAAACTGGAACAACAACAGCTGTTAGAACCTTAATTGTTTTGTTGTAGTCTATGTTCCCTCGCTAGGACTGGGTTTTGGTCTGGATACATGTTGGAACCGCGAGTGGTGAGGGATTGTCGGCAGTGGTCAAAGTTGCTCAACGTTTAATGAGAGTTCATCTTTTAGGGTCTGCCAAGTACTGGTTTGGCTTACGACGGCGGTGTGGGGATTGGAGGTAAGATAGGTTTGAGCAACTTGCTGTAAGTCAGCAAAACTAACGTCAAGCACTTGTTGCCGGTATTGACGTCGAAAATTTTCAGTACGTCCATATAGTTGATTGTGAAATACCAAACTGGCTTCACCAGCTGGTGAGCTAGGTTTATCGAGACCGCTAACTAAACCTAAGATTGCCTGCTCAAGCTGAGCGGGATCTGACTTTTCTTGCATTAGCCACGCGACGGCTGCATCAAAATCAGCTAAAGTCTCTTTAAAGCGTGGATCACGGTAGGAGTAAAAATTAAACACGCCGTTACCGACATCGTGTGATGCACCACCGCCATAAGCACCGCCCTGTTCACGAATTACACGGTGTAAATAGCCATTGCGTAAATAGCTTGCCAGTACACTTAACGCTGCTGTGTCTGGGTGATTTGGTGGGACGGTAGTAAAGGCTTTAGCGCAAAAGTTAACTTGCGTTGCAGTCAGCCAGACATTTTGTACCGTCGAATTTGGAGGGTTGATATCAAAGGCTGTAAAACCATTGTTATTTATCCTCTCGGCTTGGGTCGAATAAGTCTGCCATTGTGTTTGTAACTGTTGTTGAAATAGTGGCAATTGCTCACCTTCACCTATTTGCAATAGTTGGCGCGGTGCCGCTAAGATGGCTTGATGAATCTGTTTAAACTGTTCGGCGAGTTTGGCAATGTTGTCTGACTCATTAAGCGAGTCATCTAGTCGTTTTAAATATCGAATACTTTCTAATCCACTCAACCGATGATCTAACTCGGCTGGCTTGCTGGTGCCCGCACCGGCCGCCGCCATGGCTAGGTTATGGCCTTGGCCTGTTACGCTTTCTTCACGTTGAGCACGCTCTTGGGCGATTAATTCTCGGAGCCTAACTAGCTCATCAAAACGGGCGTTCTCAAGTGTTGTTTGCATGAGTTCAGCCAATGCTTCGTGGTTGCGGTTGAGTGCTTTACTACTTAGGCAAAAATGCCCTTTAATGTGATTGACATCGTTTATCCCTCCGCGAATACGATAAGATGCGTTCACACCACCGCTGATCTTTGATTGCCAAGTCTGCATTTGCAAGTAGTCTTTTTCACCAGCACCAAGCTCTGCTAAACAACCAGCATAAAGAGGCAACAAATCTAATAACTCACTGTCGAGCTTGGGTAGGTCGATCACTAATTGTTGGTAAATCAAGCCGTTTGTGCCCTGCCTAAATTGAATCAGAGGCCAATTTGCCTGACTGATAGCAACAGGGTCAGTGTAGGGTTGTGGATATTCAATATTTTTCGGTACATCTGTTAACGTGACTTTTGGTAACACGCTTTCATCATCGACTTGATTTTGTCGTTGTTGTAAATCTTGTGCTTGTTGGATAATTTGCTGTTGTTGCGTTGGAGATAATGAGGCCTTAATCGTAGTTAGTTTGTCTATTTCTGCTTGATGCTTGAAACGGTTTAATTCTGTGTCCGGTCTTAATGTGAGCCTGACGCGATGGCGGTTGTTTAAGAGTAAGTCGCGGGTGAGTGTTGGAATAAACTGGGGATCCTTAATCACTTCGCGCAGTTTCGCTAGTGGTGGATCGACATCGAGCATGGTCAGTGGATCTGCGTCGTGGATGCAGGCAGGCAGCGCTTGCAACAGTAATTGAAGACCATAAGGGTAACTATCGCCGCCTACTTCTCGTTGACTTATTTCTAACTGATGAAGTACCGCTTGTACCATTTCTTGCGGTACTCCATTGTTGGCGATTTGTTCTAACGTATCTATAACTAATGTTTCAAATTTTGATGCGTTTTCAGCATCGCTACCTTCAACACCACATATAAAACTCATTTCATAGTTGGTATCTTCTAATCCACACAGGGGCGAGGGAGCGCTGGCATGAGGGAATGTTTCCAATGCTTTGCGTAGCGGTGATGCACTGTTACCTAGTAGAACATTGCTAAGTAACTGCGCCTGGAGACGCTGATCGAGATCAGTAATCGGGCCCAGTAACCAACCCAAGATATGATGGGTTTGTTTTTCCACAGGCCTATCTGTATCGATTGCATAGGCTTCTTCAACGCGAATTGGTGCATGATACCGTTTCTCTTTCGGGACTCGAATGCGTTCAGATAGAGCCCCAAATCTTTGTAGTACCATAGTATCAAATTGCGCGTGGTGCTCAACGACGGGAATATTACCGTAGGTGAGAAAAACTGCGTTGCCAGGATGATAGTGTTTGTCATAGAACGCTTTTAAATTGGTATAACTTAGGTTGGGAATTTCTTCTGGATCTCCACCACTATTGAAATGATAGGTGTTCGTCGGAAATAAATAGTGGTTCAGGCTGTCATAAAGGGTACTCATCGGTGAGCTCATTGCCCCTTTCATTTCATTGAATACGACGCCTTTGAATACCAGGTCACTGGTGGGGTCATCCGCGGTTTCGTATTCCAAGCGATGCCCTTCTTGAGCGAAGTCAAGCTCGTGCAAACGCGAAAAAAATACCGCATCAAGATAGACATCCATTAGGTTGGCAAAGTCTTTGCGGTTTTGACTCGCAAAGGGATACGCTGTCCAGTCACTACTGGTAAAGGCATTCATAAAAGTATTTAAGGAACGGCGGGTCATCATAAAAAATGGGTCGCGAACAGGGAATCTCTCACTACCACATAGCGATGAATGCTCTAGTATATGGGCCACGCCGGTAGAATCAGTCGGGACAGTGCGCAGTGCAACCATAAAGACATTTTCTGGATTATTGCTGGCAAGATGAACATGTAGCGCTTTGGTTGGTTGGTGTTGGTACACAGAAGCATCGACATTTAAAGATGTGATGGTGCGATTATGAAGTAGGGTGAATGCTGTGGAGTTCTTCATTGCCATAGTGTACTTATTGTCATTGGATAAATAATTGCCAAAAAAACACAATGTAGGTTCGAGGTGCTAATGCCTAGTAACATATATCTCTGTGGGGACGTCGCGGTGAAGCTATCTGAAAATGAAAATGGACAGTAATAGCTTGCTATATTGGCCCACATCGGTAAGCATTTTAACAGGGTAATGTATGGTCGTTGCCAAATGACCCATTATTTGTATGAATGGGCGCAAACGATTGACGGTCTTTTATCGCGAGAAAAATGCCAGATGTTTGAAATATGTACTTAATACTTCAACCGTCGGCAGTACCAAAATGGATTAGGAGACCATATTACATAGTAGCTTTAATCTGTCGCTAAAACATCAACCTTAGCGACCATAGTAGCCTTGTTTTTTTTGTGTTAAAACCACCCGATTGTAAACCGGATGGTTTCAACATTTTCCCTCCCCGCTTTACTAAATTTCTTGAACCGATATTGCAAATGCTTTTACATATTTGGCATTTACCTTGTCACCAATTTTTAGTTTTTTAAAACGTTCAATATCTTTCGGAACAGTCAAAGTAACCGAGTTACCCATAGGACCTGTCACGGTCACTTCACGTTTCTGTTGATCGATGGCGGTAATTGATGCCAGGACGGTAACCACATCGACGTTAACAACTTTTGGTTTCGTACCAGGTTTGGCAACCGCCACCATTTTACCTGCCTTGTCTTCGAATTCTTCACCTGGCTTGGCTAGTTGCATTATAAGACCACTATAAATTTCCACCACCACTTCATCACCGGGATCAATCTGATTAAAATTTTTGACGTCTTCGGTCAGTTCGATTTCTCTAACATTACCTTTTGGGCCTTTTACGACGATGCTCCTATCTGCTTTATCAACCGACAGGACAGTTGCCTGTATTTTTGCTGCTTTCTGGATTAGAACACCCTTTCCTTCTACAAATGTAGTATTAGTGGCAATTTCGACGCCTTCTTCCTGAACCGTGTTAGTTGTTGACGTCCGAACCGCGCCATTGTTTTTTGCGCAGCCAGCAGTCATAGCTACTAGAAACAATACAAAAATAAACTTTTTCATTGATAATTTTATCCTCAACAGTAAGTGTCTATAGGTCAAAAAAACCTTATTTTTTTGATTGAATCGAGCAAATGCCCGATGTACGGGATGATACCCAAGAATGTATCAAATAGCTAAAGCTGGTGGGCAAAAAAAGGGAACAGGGGTATTTGGGGAGCAGTTGGGGTTAAGTCTAACATCCTAATATTTAATTTAGGAAAATTCACGAGCAAGACGATTTGTAATCGATTGCCGTGTTTTAGTAGATATTCGAAGGCTATATTAGTAGTGACTACACGGTACTCGATTCTGCGTTCGAGGCGTGTACGGTGTGGCGATTTAACTAAAATCTTCGGTTATATAACTCAACGCACAAGTGATAGTCCTTCTCCCCTGGGATCTGTGGCAGCCTCGACGCGATTAGAATTTGTATCCCATAAAATAGCATTCATATTTCCGTAAAGGCGATTTTTGGGTTCGAATACATGGCCCAGCCGATTTAATCCGAACAGCTCATCATCCGTTAATGCACCGCGTTCGTATTGAATTGCGTCGGGTCGAAATTGGTGGTGAAATCTTGGCACCCAAACCCATGAACGAGGACCGTTTCCTTGCTCAAAATCCAGGATTGCAAGTAGTACCATAGATATGATTCTGCTCCCGCCAGGTGTACCAATAATCGCGATGCGATTACCTTTTTCTAAGAATGTTGGTGTCATACTCGATAACATTCGCTTGCCTGGTCTAATTGCATTCGCATCGTTACCGACCAAACCGTAAATATTGGGTGTGTTGGGACGACTGACAAAATCATTCATTTCATCATTTAACAAAACACCGGTTCCCTTGGCCATAAATCCAGAACCGAATGGGTAATTAATACTCAAAGTGGCGGAAACGCGATTACCTTCCCGATCCAGTATTGAAAAATGAGTAGTATTTTCGCCTTCGGATTTATTTTTGACACTGTTCGAAAAAACATCACTGGATGTCGCTCGATCCAACCGGATTGTGCTTCTTAATCCATCAGCATATCTTGGATCCAGCAATCGTTTTATGGGGATGGAGACAAAATCGGGATCGCCCATATATAATCCTCGGTCGCGATAAGCGCGCCGAAGCGCCTCGACGATGAGATGTTTGCGGATAATTTCACCGATGTCATGCAATGAATAATCGGCAAGAATATTTAATGCTTCAACCAATACTATTCCACCCGAAGATGGGGGTGGTGCACTGATTATCCGTATGCCACGATAGTGTCCGATAATTGGTTCACGCTCAACTATCTTATATTTTGCAAGGTCACGTAGCGTCCAGTTTCCTCCACCTGACTGCACGGCAGAGACTAGTTTTTTAGCCACCGACCCTTGATAAAATCCCGCGTTCCCTTTTCTGGCAATTTGTTCCAAAGTATTTGCCAAGTCAGATTGAACCAGTAGAAACCCTGGTTTAGGTACCTTTTTCTTGGGTAAAAATACACGCGATGCAGAAGGGTATTGAGCTATAATTTTCTCTCTGAATTTGAGTAAACGTACCATTCGCGGTCCAATTTCAAAACCCTCTTTTGCATAACGGATGGCCGGTGACAAACTCATTTGCAAGGGAATCCGACCATAATGCTGGGCTAAATAGACAAGTCCGGCGGGCATTCCGGGTATTCCAGCAGACAATGGACCGTTGATAGATAAATTCTGGTTAAAATCACCATTTTCGTCGATGTACATAGTGCGATACGCTGCTAATGGAGCTTTTTCACGTCCATCTAGCATGACTTGTTTGCCATCAGCCTCCCTATGAAGCAACCAGAAGCCACCGCCTCCCAGTCCAGAACCCGATGGTTCTACTACCGCTAATGCAGCGCTAACAGCGACCGCTGCATCGAACGCATTACCACCTTGATCAAGAATTTCAAATCCAGCGCGTGTAGCTAATGGGTGAGCACTTGCTATAGCTGCTTGAGGTGGGTTGGCAAAAACCCATCCAGAAAAAAGTATCAATCCTAAGTGAGTGAGGTGGAGTATTCGGACCATAACGAAAAAATAGGGTTGTTGTGACAGAAATCAGTCAAAGGGGATTGTCAACCACAATCAAGCAGAAAGTTTTAAATATTTCTTATAAAGGATCTCGTTATCTTCGACCCGATTTGGGTCTGTCTCGATACATTCGACCGGACACACAACAATACATTGCGGAGTATCAAAATGCCCGACACACTCTGTACAAAGCGCCGGATTTATTTCATAAATCTCTTCGCCCTGAAATATTGCCTGATTAGGGCATTCTGGCTCGCAAACATCACAATTGATACACTCATCGGTTATCAATAATGACATGGTTTCATTTTTGACGGATCGATTTAAACTTACGATCCAGCGACCGTTGTATAGTTTCAGGTACGAAAGAAGAAACATCTCCCCCAAGTTTTGCAATTTCGCGAACCAAACTCGACGAAATAAAGGCATGTTGTTCCGCAGGCGTTAAAAACATGGTATCCAGGTCCGGTGCCATTCGACGGTTCATGCCCGCAAGTTGAAATTCATATTCGAAATCCGATACAGCCCGTAGTCCCCTTAATATTACCCCTGCTCCGTTTTGTTTGGCAAAATCGATAAGAAGATTGTTAAAGCCCATTACTCTAACATTGTGGAGATCCGACAATACCTCAGAAGCAAGTTCAACTCGTTCCTCAATTGAAAACAATGATGACTTAGTCAAATTGTCGGCTACCGCAACAATAATCGTTTCAAATATTTCAGTGGCACGCACCACTAAATCCAGGTGTCCGTTAGTTATTGGATCGAATGTTCCCGGGTAGATTGCGATTTGTTTACTCATAAATGCTATTAGTTTTATCCTTTCGTTCAAACAAATAACAATGTACTGTCCCTACGGTTTTTTGTTTCAACTGCTGCCAATTATCGGGTGTTTTTAAAAGTGCTGCGGCCTTTTCCATTTCCACGTAAATTTTAGATTGAGCGGACAACCAACCGAAGTTTTCCAGCGCTTTGCAACAGCACTCCACTAATCCTTGCCCAAAGGGTGGATCGAGAAATACCAAATCAAAAGTTTCAGAAGGTCCTTTTAGGAATTCCTCAACATCCTGCTGTTCTAGCTTAATCTTTCCAATAGCATTAAATTCCTTTACGTTCTTACGGATAGCTGCTGAAGCAGCTGTATCATTTTCAACCAGCAAAGTAAAATTTGCTTCGCGGGAGGTGGCTTCAAAACCCAAAGCGCCACTTCCCGCAAATAGATCTAAACAACGTGCGCTTACAATATCGTACTGCAACCAATTAAAGACCATTTCCCGCACCCGATCAGGTGTCGGACGCAATCCAGCTATACTCGGAAAAAAAAGTTTTCTACCTCGCCAATGGCCAGCAATAATTCGCACCTGATTTTTCATTGGAAGGGATGCGGTGTCCCAAAGTCAGTCTTCACCCCCAACCATAACCGTTTGAAATTGTTCGGGTCGTACCCTTCGTGAAAAAGAATCTACGATGTTTTCCCTGGTGACCGCAAGGACTCGTGCCGAAAAGGTATCCAAATAATTCAATGGCAATCGATAGAATCCTATCATGCCAAGGTATTCAGCCAATTTCCGGTTACTGTCATAACGCAATACGAAGCCACCCGAAATATTTCTCTTGGCAGCATCCAATTCGTCATCCGTCGGTCCATTGTTAATAAAGTCCTCTACTGTTTTATGAAGTACCTTAAGGGCCTCTTCGGCTTGATCATTTTTCGTCTGTAAGCCCATGATAAAAGGACCTTTACGGGTCATGGGACTAAAATAACTATATGCGCTATAGGAAAGCCCCCTTTTTTCCCTGACCTCCTCGCTTATTCTAGAAACCAGTCCACTTCCACCCAAAATGTGATTACCCACATAAAGGGGCAAATAATCCGGATCTAACCGTGTTAATACCGGTAAACCCGAAAAAACATGAGTTTGTTTCGAAGGGAATTTCAAATGTTCAATCTTTGCCGCGCCTTCTACCTGGGTTTTAGGGATTTTCGATAAGGGACTTCCTTCGGGTAAATCACTTAGCAATAATTGAGCGATAGATTCGGCACGTTTGCGTGAGATATCACCAACCATAACGATCGTTGCATTACTGGCAAGATAGTAACGGCGATAGAACGCAATGAGGTCATCCGATGTTAAACCCTCGACGGTTTCAATAAGCCCGTTTGTGGGGTGCGCGTACGGATGCTTACCATATATCGCTTTATAATACGCAATATTAGCGATGGCTCCCGGTGATTCTTCTCGGTGGCGCAATCCTACTAAAAGCCGTTTTTTCTCCCGTTCGAAATCCTTTTTATTAAAACTTGGAGAGCCAATAATTCCTTTAAGAGTTTCTAAAGAGGAGTCCAGGATCGTATCCTTGGTTAAACAACGAAGCGAGAGGAAGGCCGAATCCCGTGATGCACCGGTACCCAGCTCGGCACCTACTTGATCCAACCGTTCTGCAATAGTATCCGCATTCCACTGTAGTGTTCCCGTGTCCAATAACGCTGAGGTTAGTGCCGCGACCCCAAACTGTTCACCGTCTCGGGCGCTGCCAGCATCGAATAGCATCCGAAGGTCTAACATAGGCAGCCCTGGTGCTTGAACAAACAAGATGTGGCCCCCTTTATCGGTAGTCCAGTGTTGAATTTTTGGCCCGGCATTACTCCATAATGGAAATACGAGTAGCAAAAATAGCATGAAAAACCGCTTTTTATAATTAACGACCATGACGTCCTCCATGTTGGGGGCGAAGTGGCTTACTATTATCTATCGGCAAGGGTTCTAAATAAGCCACACTTAAGCGATCATCAACGAGATATTTTCTCGCAACGAATCGGACCTGTGCCGGCGTGACGGAAAGTACACGTTCGACGTAATCATCCATCTTTTTCCAACCCAAACCCACGGTTTCGAGCATCCCAATTTGCATAGCTTGATAGAATACCGAGTCACGCTCGTATACTGCATTTGCCACTACACGGGCTTTGACACGCTCTAACTCTTTTTCGCTGACACGTTTGTCTTGTAGTTGAGAGATTTCGTTTTTCAGCGCCTGTTCCAACTCTTCAAGAGTTTTGCCTGGAATCGGTGTGCCAGAAATACTGAATAAGGAGGGGAGTCTCGCGTATAAGTCATAACCAGCACCTACGGATACTGCTATTTGTTTTCCTCTGACTAGATTTTTGGAAAGCCGTGCACTTTGCCCAGAATCCAAAATTCCAGCCAATACCTCTAGGGCATAGGCCTCCCATTCGCGATCGATTCCGAGCAGTACTGGGACTTTATATCCCATCAGCAAATAGGGCGTTTTGGCAGGAAGTTTGACGACCATCTCCCGCTTGCCCAATTGAACGATTTCTTTTCGAGGTTTTTGAACGTCAATTTCACTTGGCTTGAGGGGACCAAAATATTTTTTAGCTAAAGCATAAACACGATCGGGTATTACATCTCCGGCAACAACCACTATAGCGTTATTAGGTGCGTACCAGCGTTGATACCACGCTGCCAGATCGTCAACATTTAAGTTGTCTAAGTCAGACGGCCAACCAATGATTGGATTTTTGTATGGGCTATTACTGTATGCCATTGCCAGGAAATGTTCTCTGGTTTTGGATCTTGGTTGGTCATCTGTTCGCATACGACGTTCTTCGAGAACTACTTGGAGTTCTTTGACAAATTCGTCTTCCAATAACCGAAGATGTCGCATCCGATCTGCTTCCAGCTCGAAACTAATGGACAGTCTAGAGTTTTCAAGGCTTTGGAAATATGCGGTATAATCCCGCCCAGTAAAGGCATTCTCGCGACCGCCGTTGGACGCAATTATGCGTGAGAATTCGCCCGGTTGGTGATTGTCGGTGCCTTTAAACATCATGTGTTCGAGAACATGAGAAACACCGGTGATACCATCAAACTCGTAGCTGGATCCAACTTTATACCAAACTTGCGAAACGACTACCGGAGAACGATGATCCTCCCGGACAAGAAGCGTCAGGCCGTTATCGAGTTTATACTCGTGAACTTGTGAATTCGTTGCACCGACAATGGCCGGGGAAAAAATTGCAACGAATACAAAAATAACAATAGTTTGAATCTGTCTCATTGATACCTTTGAAATTAGATTGACAAAATTTATGACTATAACCGATAAGTCCTTGTATTATACTCTACGAACATGAAATTTTTGCATTCTAAGAATGTGCTATTTCGCGGGTATTCAGATTAAAAAAAACCTTGCTGTCGAAGGGCTACAGCAGTACTTTTCACTTTCGTCTTTCGCAAAACCACCCATGTAAAAATTCCATGCATTTAAGGAGTATATACGACAATTCATCTGAAAACGAAGATCCAAAAACATGACGCAGACGATTGAGCCTAGGCCATGGCAAAGTTACCTGGAACTGTGTAAACCCAAGGTAGTTATTCTTATTGTATTTACGGCTGTTGTTGGGATGTTTCTTTCCGTTCCGGGTATGGTTCCGCTACAACCGTTGTTTTTTGGAACGATTGGAATTGCCACTGCGGCGGCATCGGCAGCAGCAATGAATCATTTTCTTGATCAGAAAGCCGATGCTGAAATGGGCAGAACCAAGGGTAGGCCCTTACCTACCGGTCAGCTCAGTGCCATCAACGTGATTACATTCGCGGTGATTCTTGGCGTTATCTCTATGGCAGTTTTAGGGATTTTCGTCAACCAACTAACTGCTATGCTGACGTTTCTATCACTGATTGGATATGCAGTGATCTACACGGTTTATTTAAAGCGTGCCACCCCGCAAAATATCGTTATTGGTGGAGCGGCGGGTGCCGCGCCTCCCGTGCTCGGTTGGTGCTCGGTCACGGGAAATCTTGACCCTCATGCATTATTGCTTTTTCTTATAATATTTATCTGGACGCCACCTCATTTCTGGGCTCTGGCGGTGGCTAAACAAAAGGAATATGCGAAAGTAAATATTCCTATGCTGCCGGTTACCCATGGCGCGGAGTTTACCCGACTCCACATCCTCCTATATACGATATTACTGTTACTGGTTAGTGTGTTACCTTATTTAATGGGGATGAGTGGTGTTATTTACCTGATCGGTGCCTTGGTTCTAGGTATTATTTTCCTATACTTCGCGATCTTGCTGAAAACCACAGCGGACAATAAGATTGCAATGAAAACCTTTGGCTTTTCGATTACATATCTGATGAGCCTATTTGTTTTTTTACTGGTAGACCACTATCTAAAATTCTAGGAGGCTGTCCGAGAATAGCGTCCCAATAGGATTGACCACTAATAAATGAAAAGATTTTTCCGGGATCTGTTATTCATGGCCGTTGGTAGTGTATTGCTTTGGATAGTTTTTTCGAAATGGATAGGTATTAATGTTCCGTTAGGCAGTAAAGACTCGCCAACAAAGGGGCTATTGGGTAGTCGCATGGTGCTTCCTGAAGGCTTTGTGGTTAAAGTTTTCGCTTCAGATCTATCGGGTGTTCGGATGTTGCATCTAACTCCCACGGGAGATATTTTGGCGAGTATACCTAAGGGGGGGCGCATCGTTTTGCTTGAAGCGCATCAAAAGGTATTGGACCAATCGATGGGTCGAAGGGATCTTTTGACTGGCCTAAATCGGCCTCATGGAGTGGAAATCTACAAGGATTGGTTATATGTCGCCGAAACTGGCGCAATAGGCCGGATAGGTTTCGATGTGGTGACTGGAAAAACACATGGGATTTTCGAACGTATCGTTACGGGGCTTCCTAGTGGTGGTAACCATTGGAGTCGATCGCTTCATTTTGGACCCGATGGGATGATGTATGTGTCGATTGGCTCAAGCTGTAATGTTTGTGAGGAAGATGATCCGCGCCGCGCATCTATCATGCGCTTTCATCCTGATGGTTCGAACGGCGAAATTTACGCCTCCGGTTTACGTAATACGGTTGGTTTTGGTTGGCGACCAGAAACGAACGAGCTTTATGGCGTAGATAATGGTAGGGATTTACTCGGTGATGATTTCCCACCTTGCGAGCTAAACTTAATCGAGCAGGGTAAGTTTTACGGTTGGCCTTATGCGAATGGAAATAAAATAACCGATCCCGATATTGGCGTGGGTCACGGTCACAGAATTTCGGAAAGCATGGGGCCGGTTTACGGATTTGGTGCGCATACTGCGCCGCTTGCTATTACCTTTCTGCAGAATAAAAACTTGCCGGCAACTTATGTTGGTGCAGCAATAGTCTCTTTGCATGGTTCTTGGAACCGATCCAAGAAAATAGGCTACCAGCTCGTATCTTTGCATTTCGATGGTAGTGGGAATATCACAGAGCGTCCTTTCTTCACTGGATTCGAAGTTGATGGTGATGTGATTGGACGGCCCGTGGATGTTGTTGAAGGCAAAGATGGAAGTCTCTTTGTATCCGATGATTATAGTGGGACGATTTACCGGGTAAACTATTCGGGAACTACGAACCGTCGTTGATTCGGTTAGGATCTAATTCCACTTTTGGAAAATGGATTAGCCCAATGCAGGGTAAGTTTCAATTGTAAGCGCCCTAGGAGGCTATCCGAGAATAGAGAACCTACTGCGGATAAGTTGGATTTGGCCTGATTTTCCCATTATTTTCGTTAAATACAGCAAGTATTCGCCTCAAATAATGAAAAAACCACGCTCAAACCATCTTTCCCTCGTTACGGTTCCTATTCTCGGATAGCCTCCTAGTGGGACTACTGATTGAATCGAGCGCTCATCCTAACAAAGGTAGTTGAGAAAGGGTATTGTATAGCTTAAAACCCAGCAAAACACTCAACTCTAGCAGCTACACTATTGGTCAGTTGATGCTTTGTCGGTTAAAAGTCCCGCTTACAGAGTACTGTACCAAACCAAACCACTTTATGGTGAGATCATCGTGAAGATATTGTCGAGACACTAGAGATAGGCAACAATGCCGAAAAAATTTTTTATCTTTGACCAAATTCATCTGGAAGTCGCCAGAAATGCTTCAGACGATTTCAATCTTTTCCATGACAAACACAAGTGGTTGCAGATCACTCACAATCCATTCAAAGGGCCTATTGTCTTGGGTTTTCAGATCAATACATTGATCGAATACCAGATGCGTCTGCATCGTGAGGTGAATCACGAAAATAAGATTATTGAGGAAAATAACCTACGTTTCAGTAACTACCAGTTCATATTCGTTAACGCCTTGCGTCCACGTCAAAAATTTTATCTGGATATCAAGAAAACCTTGGTCAAGACTATTCCCGATTTGACACTAACCAATCGTGTTTCGATTAAATCGGAAAATAAAACGATTATGCTAGGGTTTAAAAAAGAAACGCGGGCTCCCATGTTTTTGGCTGAAACTGATTTAATCAATATTCCTGATTTGAATACTCTTTCTGACAAATCAACTGTGCCGGATACTGAGTTTTTTCTAAAACGAAAATATATCAATAATGGTAATGTCAAAAACTTTCTATCCGGTTCGCTGGCCGAACAATCTGATTACTTTGATGACCTGGCTCAGACGGCCAAGTATCCGGAAGTCTTTCCCTGTAGTTTGACATCGGGTGCCTTACTCGAAAAAGCGCAGTTAGAAAATCACGACTTTAAACGCAATCCAATGGTGTACACATCACACCATATTTCAATGGATCGTCATTATTTAAGTCAAATCAAAGATCATGATAAATTGCACATCCTGGTTAAACAACACCCCGAGTCCAGCAAAAATACTTTAAATCAAACCAGTATTATGCTAAGAACCTATGATTGTTACGGCTTATTGCAAAATAATGAAATTTTGTTCCGGATCAGATTGAACTTGGTACCGTTAGACGAAATACTGAAAAATCTCAGAATCCAATAAATATTAAATCATGGCAAATTAAACGAAACGTAATTCTTCAAATATATTGTTAGAGCCTCGCTAATTCAATGCTTCAATTTGCACCAGATTATCGGAAAAGGTCGGTGCGTTTCCCATGTCAACAAACTCCGCAGAACTGATGCAGTTGACGGTTCCATTATTTAATTGCCGCCAGTAACCCAGTGTCGCAACAACAATACCAGGATTCACATCATCGGTAATTTGGGCATTTCCTTCAAAGGCTCCTCGATCGTTAAAAACGCGGATTTTAGTACCATTTTGAATACCACGTGCGCCAGCATCCACACCATTGACTAAAACGAATTGCTCACCTTGTCCTTTGATTTTGTGATCCATATTGGCATAACATGAATTTAAAAAGCCATGGCTTTTAGGTGACACAATGTTTAGTGGGTATTTTGCCGCCAATTCCGGATTGCTTTCGGTTGTTTCCCTGGATGGCACGTAATCGGGCAAACTGTCTAGAGACTCTCCCGGTTGGAAACCTTCATACATTTGGCGAAAGGGCCCTGCGACAAAGTTTTTTGCCCCATCAAGTTTAAACTCACATTTACCCGAGGGTGTTGGAAACTTACCCTCCCTATGGGGTGCCCGATTGTCCTTGGTTCCAACATTAAGGCGGGCAAAACCTTGTTTACGCAGATAATCCAAATCGATACCCTCGCACGCGGGAGCATCCCAATCCACATAATGTTGCAAACACTCAGAATCAGACCATGTGAAATTCTCCTCTTGGTAGCCCATACGTGCGGCCAGACGTCGAAAAATTTCATTATTAGGGATCGCCTCTCCCGGAGAATCGATGCATTTTTCATTGTAGGTGAGATAGAGATGCCCCCAAGACAAGATAATGTCTTCCATTTCGGCACCCATCGATGCAGGTAATACAATATCGGCATAGGAGGCCGTATCGGTGATGAAATGTTCGGCCGAGACCATAAATAAATCTTCATTCATCAAACCAGCAACGACCTTGTCGGTCTCGGGCGATTGTGTCACTGGGTTCGCATTCCAACACATCAACGATTTAATCGGGATATCCAAGTTCATTTCGCCCGTCAGAGCCCGACCAATCTGCAAAGCATTAATCACCCGAGTTCCCTCAGGAATCAGATCCGGTCGACAAATTACGTCGAATTTATACGGGTGTTCCCACACTGGGAATTGCAAAGCGCCCCCGCCAACATGGCGCCATGCACCCGTCAAAGCAGGAAGGCAGGTTGCTGCGCGGATGGTCTGGCCGCCACCGTAATTTCTTTCCAGGGCCACACCCAGACGGATCGCAGCGGGTTGTGTCGATGCGTATTCTCTCGCAAATATGCGAATGTCATTGGCCGGAATACCCGTTATGTTCTCAGCCCATTCTGGTGTTCTATTCTTTGCACGTTCTGCCAAATCTTCGTAACCGATTGCGTAATTTGCCACATAATCTTGATCTACTAGTCCTTCCTCAATAATGGTATGAATCATGGCCATGGCTAGTGCGCCGTCGGTCCCTGGTTTCGGCGCAATATGCCAATCGGCTTCTTTGGCCGTTCTGGATTTATAGCTATCGATGACGACGACCTTGGCACCCAACTTTTGGGCTTCTTTTACGATATGCCAGTGATGGAGATTCGTGCTAACTGAATTACAGGCCCAAAGAACTATATATTTGGCATGAATAAAACTTTCCGGGTCAACCCCGGCAGTAGGACCGACAGTCAGTAACCAGGCGGTACATGAACCTTCACCACAAAACGTGCGCTCGCAGACGGTTGCACCCATACGATTAAAAAAAGCATCGCCCCCATTTAACCCGTGGACAAGTCCCTGATGGCCCAAATAGCTATAGGGTATTATTGCTTGCGGGCCATATTCATCAATGATTGCCTTCCATTTCTCAGTGATCTCATCCAGTGCTTGATTCCAACTAATTCGTTCAAAACTTCCACTACCTTTTGGGCCGGTTCGGCGCAGAGGATAAAGGATGCGATCGGGATGATGGTGACGTTTTTCATAATCTTTTAATTTGACGCAAAGGCCACCACGCGTCATGGGATGGTCTGGGTTACCTTTTACGGCGATTAACTTTCCGTTTTCAACCTCAAAAACCATCGAGCAGGTATCGGGACAGTCGTGTGGGCACCCTCCATGGTGTGTCGTTTTAAATACTGCGGACATTTTGACGCTCCCCCGAAGTTAAACGGTGTAATCAGTGAATATGGGTTATTTCAGAAAGCAACTATACACCAAATAGATTAGATAAGGTGTTTTTGCCGATTAATGCTAACTCCGTTGATTTGTACTTTGATCGATGCCGTTGAACCGTTAAATTTTTTTTATTTGGATTGAACCTTATAGCAGATTTTGCGGATATAAAAGAGTCTATTCCAATCCTTAAATGAGCCTGAAACTAATGTTCAGATCTGTTCTTGATAGATCAATAATTAAGGTGATATTGGGTAGCTGTTTAAGGCCAATC
>Ga0209992_10002190_pt1 | contig 18476 bp, 4 predicted proteins | sample 2SBtaG_2_FD_182564 | JGI IMG/M metagenome (GOLD analysis project Ga0209992, IMG submission 182564) | Deep subsurface microbial communities from Kolumbo volcano to uncover new lineages of life (NeLLi) - 2SBTROV12_ACTIVE470 metaG (SPAdes)... | ecosystem: Environmental > Aquatic > Marine > Volcanic... | reverse complement strand
CATTGAAATTAGCATTTGGTGTATAAGACACAGTGCCATCGCCATTGTCTGTTACCGTACCATTAGAGCCGTCAGTTTTAGCGGCAATGCTTAGTGTATCACCTGTATCTACATCTGTATCATTATCTAAAACACTAATAATCGTTGCCAATGCATCTTCAGATATTGTTACGGTGTCTGCTACTGTTGCTGGCGCATCATTAGCACCGGTAATTGTAATGCTGACATCCTTAGTTGTACCATCCTCTGCTGTTATCGTAATAGTGTCTGTTAGCGCTGCACTGCTCGCACCCAACGCATCAACAGTTGTATTGGTGTTATCTAATGTGTACGTCCACGCGCCAGCTGCATCTACTGAGTAGGTACCATAAGTTGAAGTAATATCAGTTACTGCTGTAAAGGTATTATCAGCATTGTTTGCATCAACATCTGTATGTGTTGCTGTACCAGTTACTGAAGTTACACCTTCGGCAATTGTGCCATCAGCTGCAGCAATGATTGCTGCATCATTAATATTGTTAACTGTGATGTTAATAGTTTGAGTTGCTGCTAAACCTGCAGTATCCGTTGCTGTCACAACCATCGTGTGCTCACCAACAAATTCGTTAGTAAAAGTTTGCGCTGAAAATGTAGATCCGGTAATCTTATCGTCAATAGAGTCACCACCAAAAGTTGCTGTGTAAGTTAGGTTATCACCTGTATCAATATCAGTAAAGTGCTCAGACAAGTCAATTACATCAGAAGCTTGATCTTCATCAATAATCAGATCTGTCATTGCTGTTGTTGCTGTTGGCGCATCATTAGCACCGGTGATGGTAACCGTTACGGTTTGTGAGGTGCCATCTTCTGCAGTGACTGCAAATGAATCTGTAGCTGTTGCACTTGCTGCTAGTGCACTAACTGTGGTGTTAGTATTATCTAGGGTGTAAGTCCATGCACCACCAGTTGTTACTGTGTAAGTACCGTAACCATTTGCTGAGTCAGTTGCAGTTGATACTGCAGTAAAGACATTGGCGTCGTTGTTGGCATCAACATCAGTATGGGTTAGCGTTCCAGTTGCAGTTGTTGTGGCATCATCCTCTGTTACTGCACCTGTTGTGGTGCCAGAGATAACTGCCGCATCGTTAGTGCCATTGATGGTAATGGTAATAGCTTTAGTGGTGCCATCTTGTGCAGTAATTGTAACTGTGTCAGTAGTAGATTCGCCTTCACCTAGAGCATCAATGGTAGCGTTATCGCTATCTAATGTGTAAGTCCATGCACCAGCTGCATCTACTGAGTAGGTGCCATAAGTTGAAGCAATATCAGTTACTGCTGTAAAGGTATTATCAGCATTGCTGGCATCAGCATCTGTATGTGTTGCAGTGCCCGATACGGTTGCTGTGCCTTCTGTAATAGAATCACCTGAGGCGGTAATTACTGCAGCATCGTTAATGTCATTAACACTTACTGTAATATCTTGATCAGTCGTGTTAGGTGTGGCAATAGTACCGCCGTCTTTGTCTGTAGTTTCAGAAGCGGTTACTGTTAATGAGTAACTAGTCTTAACTTCATAGTTTGGCGCCGCTTTAAAGGTAAGAACGCCATTAGTTAAGTCAAATGAATCAGCATCATCACCGCCGCTAATTGTAAAGGCGATCGTGTCGTTTTCATCGTCACTGGCAGTTAATGTTATAACCTCTGTTTGATTTTCATCAACAGCAACTGTTTCTGCAGATGAGAATACTGGGCCGCCCTCTACGTTAGTCACGGTTACTGTTAGTGCCTGATCAACGGTTACAGTGCCATCATCGGCAGTTACTGTTAATGAGTACTCGTTAGAATGTGGAGAGCCGTGTGCTGGTGATTCACCCTCAAAGTCTGGTGCATTGACAAAGGTTAGAACGCCTAAAGTTGGATCAATACTAAATAGCGTGGCATCCGTACCTGAGATTGAATAAGTGATGTCATCAGACTCGGCATCTGTTGTAGTGATAATAGCTGCTGCTGTACCGTTTTCAGGAGCAGAGGCAGTGGCTGATGAAGTGATTACTGGCGCATCATTAGCACCGGTGATGGTAACCGTTACGGTTTGTGAGGTGCCATCTTCTGCAGTGACTGCAAATGAATCTGTAGCTGTTGCACTTGCTGCTAGTGCACTAACTGTGGTGTTAGTATTATCTAGGGTGTAAGTCCATGCACCACCAGTTGTTACTGTGTAAGTACCGTAACCATTTGCTGAGTCAGTTGCAGTTGATACTGCAGTAAAGACATTGGCGTCGTTGTTGGCATCAACATCAGTATGGGTTAGCGTTCCAGTTGCAGTTGTTGTGGCATCATCCTCTGTTACTGCACCTGTTGTGGTGCCAGAGATAACTGCCGCATCGTTAGTGCCATTGATGGTAATGGTAATAGCTTTAGTGGTGCCATCTTGTGCAGTAATTGTAACTGTGTCAGTAGTAGATTCGCCTTCACCTAGAGCATCAATGGTAGCGTTATCGCTATCTAATGTGTAAGTCCATGCACCAGCTGCATCTACTGAGTAGGTGCCATAAGTTGAAGCAATATCAGTTACTGCTGTAAAGGTATTATCAGCATTGCTGGCATCAGCATCTGTATGTGTTGCAGTGCCCGATACGGTTGCTGTGCCTTCTGTAATAGAATCACCTGAGGCGGTAATTACTGCAGCATCGTTAATGTCATTAACACTTACTGTAATATCTTGATCAGTCGTGTTAGGTGTGGCAATAGTACCGCCGTCTTTGTCTGTAGTTTCAGAAGCGGTTACTGTTAATGAGTAACTAGTCTTAACTTCATAGTTTGGCGCCGCTTTAAAGGTAAGAACGCCATTAGTTAAGTCAAATGAATCAGCATCATCACCGCCGCTAATTGTAAAGGCGATCGTGTCGTTTTCATCGTCACTGGCAGTTAATGTTATAACCTCTGTTTGATTTTCATCAACAGCAACTGTTTCTGCAGATGAGAATACTGGGCCGCCCTCTACGTTAGTCACGGTTACTGTTAGTGCCTGATCAACGGTTACAGTGCCATCATCGGCAGTTACTGTTAATGAGTACTCGTTAGAATGTGGAGAGCCGTGTGCTGGTGATTCACCCTCAAAGTCTGGTGCATTGACAAAGGTTAGAACGCCTAAAGTTGGATCAATACTAAATAGCGTGGCATCCGTACCTGAGATTGAATAAGTGATGTCATCAGACTCGGCATCTGTTGTAGTGATAATAGCTGCTGCTGTACCGTTTTCAGGAGCAGAGGCAGTGGCTGATGAAGTGATTACTGGCGCATCATTAGCACCGGTGATGGTAATCTCAACATCTTGGGTGACCGTTGCGCCATAGCTGTCAGTTACGGTTACCGCAATTGTGTCTGTCACCTCCTGACCTTCAGTCAGCGCTGAGGTTACACTGCTTGTATTATCGAGCGTATAGGTCCATGCACCGGATGCACTATCAATGGCAAGCAAGCCGTAAGTACCAGCAGGATTTGCAGCGCTATAGGTGAGCGCATCTCCCAGATCGCCAGCACTATCAAAATCACTAGCAACAATGGCGCCTGATGCATCGTCAGTGCTTGCATCCTCGGTAATTGCACCTGCGGCTGTTGTTGTGCCATCAATTGTTGGCGCGTCATTTCGACCAACAACAACTACAGTAATCGAGTGTGTTGTGCTATCTGTATCTGCATCAGTAATAACAAAAGTTTCAGCGTAAACTTCCATGTCGTTTAACGCCTGACCATGGTTGTTGCTGGTATGTGGCGTGTAAACCCAATTGCTACCACTAACATGTGACAGGTTGCCATATTCGCCTGCTGCATCAACACTACTTGCATTACTAGTGCCTGTTACTTCAAAAGTTCTTGCGTCAACAGAGGCGTCTTCATTAGTGGTTATTAGAGTATCTGCTGCCAACGAAATCCGGTCACCTGAATCAACCGCTGCAACAACTTGAGCAGCCAGTTCCTCTGCACCAACATTAAGCGTATCTTTTGCTGTTGGATCGAATACTGCAATTTCATTAATCTGTGTATTAATATTTGCTACCGCTTTTGATACGTCAGCAGTCAGAGCTGTAACGGCGTCGCTAATTTTATCCGTTGTAGCCTCAGAAGTTTTTGCACTAACTTCACTATCTTTAGTGGTTTTTTCTGCCTCTTTAGCTATAAGATCAGTTGCTGCTTGTGTAGCCGCATCACCACCAGCATCAACAATCACCTGAAGAGCGTCTGCCTCAGCTTGCAAAGCATCTGCTTCTGCTTCTAATACCACCTTCTCTGCTGCTTTAACTGCTTTAATTTGAGTGTCAACTTCAACAATCGTATTGGTTGCAATTTCTTCAATCAGGCTGGCGTCAACAAAACTAATGTCTGCCTCAGTAGATTTAGTTGCATTTTTTGCACTAACTTCAGCATCTTTAGTGGTTTTTTCTGCCTCTTTAGCGGCAAGGTCAATTGCTGCTTGTGTAGCTGCATCACCACCAGCATCAACAATCACCTGAAGAGCATCTGCTTCAGCTTGTAAAGCGTCTGCTTCGTCTTGAAGCGCAACAGCCTCAGCCTCAATAACTACATTGGCCTCACGAAGTTGCACTTCCTCCTCAATCTTTTCAACCACTTCTGCTATTGCAAGCGTAAAGACAGTAGTGGCATCAATATCACTACCGGCAGCAGAATCAATAGCTTCTGCAATTGTATTTACCGTGGTAAAAATTTGCGAAGCAACTTTTTCAAATGCAATTGCATCTGCAGTTCCGTCATTAGTTGTAGAGAATGGATTGAAGTTATTAATATCCAGGCTGGTTGTAGCATCTAAACCTAAAATATCAATAACATCATCATTGCTTACACCAGCATTAACCAAAGTAGTTAGTGGCGTGATAACAGTTGCAGAGGTGTCTGCTTTCATGACAATATTTTCAACATTTGAACCAGAAATGGTATCAACCGTCTTCGTGCCTTGGCCATCATCGTATGAAGTCACGACCAATGTACCAGCTGCCATGTCTGCTGCAGAAATATCTGCCAGTGAGTATTCACCATCAGAATTGGTCAATGCAAAAGTTTCATTAGCATCCCAAACCGAGTCACCGTCTAAATCTAAAAATACGCGAGCATTTTCTAATGTACCATGTGATGCAACACCTGTTAAAGTTTGCAAAACATTCGCTACAGATGATGAGCCACCAGCAGCTAATGCCAGAACACCCAGGCCCAACGCCGACATATCAAAATCAACTTCCACTTTTGATGCACTGATTGAACTATCAAAGCTCAAGCTATCGATAAAATCATTCCATGATTTTGCAAAACCTTCTTTTAATGTAGATTCAACTGCTACAGAAAAACTAGTAGTAAATGAACTGACCACACCCGAACCGCCAATAACAAAAGTAACATTAGTTGAGCCTTCAGCTGGTACAAATTCAAAAACACCTTCACCTAAAGAAACAACCTCACCCTTAGCCCCTTCAGCAAGTGTTAACTCTACTTTATTAATATCAGTAATTTCAATACCAGCATCCTGTGCTAATTTTTTAACATCAATCTTGTAGCCTTTTTCAGAACCTTCTGCTAATGCTTGTTGAGATAACGCGGATAATGCTAAAGCGCTAAGTAAATAATCAACACGCTGTTTGGTTATTTTTTTTCTATTTGTATTATTAAGTAATAATTTTGTAATTGTATGAATAGCGCTCATGAAAGATCCTTTAGTAATTATTTCGGTTTAATTTAAACTAAATTATATATTAGTTATGGTTATGGTTGTAGTTATAGTTATGGTGTGTTAATTTTGGTTAATCTAACCAAAATCATACTCAACTTTAGCAATATTTTGCTCTTTTTTTTTAATTATTTATCATTTTTTAGTCCAAAAAAATCTATACAGTTACAAAACTTCCATGGTCATTAAATAACTCTCGGAGAAGTTACCACTTAAATCTACATCGCCATTAGGGATAATTGTATAGGTTGGAATATTAAGTGCATTATTCATTTCAAGTTTGTTAAGCTTGTTGCCTTGTTCGTCAATAATATCAAAAGTATTAATAGACTCCAAATCAACAATATGCCTCAAAATATCAATGGCATCAGAAATGTTAATTTCTCCGTCGTTATTAACATCAGCTGCATGATAACTAGATGAATTAGGAATAAACGACTCCAAGTCAACAATATGGCGCAACACATCAATCGCATCCGAGATATTAATCTTGTCAAATTCATACGTCTCATCTGAAAGCTCTACATGAGTGAATAAAACCTCTTGATCGATTAAAACTCCGCCATCGTTTAACTCTGTGCTAATACCGGTATTTTCATCATTAATAAAATACTGTATCGATGTGTTTGCAAGATAGTTATTGCCGCCAGCAGAAATCAAAGCGTCGATTGGATTTCTAACCACAACCTCACCACTACCAACACCACCCTTGTCATCAGTAATGGCGTAGCTAATTGTATCATTGCCTGTAAAGTTAACACTTGGTGTATAACTGATTGTGCCATTACCATTAACCAAAACTGTGCCATTGTCCGCACTTGGTGTGCCGAAGATTCTCAATGCATCGCCATCTGCATCGGTGTCATTGGCCAACACATCAACAATAATTGTTTTATCCTCATTCGCGACAGCAACATCAGTATTAGCCACCGGTACATCATTTACCGAGACAACATTAATCGATACAATTGCCGTTGAAGTTAGCTCAGATGAATCTTTAATGGTATAGGCAAAACTATCAACACCATAATAATTAGCATCCGGCGTGTATAGCACTTTACCATTAGCAATGCTCACACTACCGTGCGTTGGTTGTGACGTTCTAACAATGCTAAGTGCATCATTATTGTTCATTAGATCGTTAGCAAGCACATCAATCTCAGTTGCTACGTCTTCATTCAAAGTAACGTGATCAACTTTTGCCACTGGCGAATCAAGATTCAAATAGATATTGGCACTAGCCTGGTTGATGCCATCAGTCACCATGTAAGTTAGGATTGGGGTATCCACCTCACCACGAAGTTCTGTAGTAGATGGCACATAGCGATACTCGCCATTACCTAAAACATTTAACGTGCCCAATCCTGTCGCTACTTTAACACTGCCAGAGATAACAGATAGATTTGAAGCATCTGTCAGCTTAATATCATTTGCAAGCAAGTGAGCCTCATCAAAACAAACAGCTGTTCCACCTTCTGCAATTACATTTAATAGGGTTGATAAATCAGAGATATCGATAAAACTTTGCGCACCTTCGGTGTTATCTAAAGGCTCCATATAAGTTAAGATTGAAGCGTCAAAACCAATAGCATGTAAATCAATATCGGCATCTTTTGCAACTGCTTGAGCAACAAAGTCTACTGGCGCTTGTTGTCCTGGTGCACCATCAGATAAGAAGAACATGGTCGTCTTGTTACCATTAGTTGTAAACTCATCAATAGAGCTTAAGGCTTTTAAACTTGCATCTGCATAGTTAGTGCCACCACCGGCACTCAGTTGATCAATGGCTGTTTTAATACCAGAGAAGTCGCCAGTATTAAACGCCAAAACTGAAGAGCTAGATTCAAACGGTATTAAAGTAAAGTCAATATCTTGACCCATCTCTTGATAGGTGTCAATCAATTTATTAGCAGCAACTTTTACATTAGCCAGTCTTGAGCCACCCATTGATCCTGAGACATCAACCACAAAAATAACATTTTGATCGGTTGACTCACAAGCGTTATCAACCAGGCTAACATTATCATTAACAGCAATATCTTCATCATGCACTGGATTGATCGTGACAGTAATATTGGCACTATCACTACCGCCCTTGTCATCGCTAACAGTATAAGCAATAACATCTTGACCGTTAAAGTTAACATTTGGTGTGTAAGTTAGTGTGTTGTCAGCATTTACAACCACACTACCATTGCTAGCTGTTGGTACGCCTAAGATACTTAATACATCAGCTGTGTCAGTATCACTAGCATTTGCTAAAGCATCAATAGTAATAGCACTATCTTCATTAGTGCTAGCGATACTGTCAGTTACTACTGGTGGTGTGTTAGGCGTAACAGTCACATCAACCCTACCAGTTGATATACCATCCTTACCATCCGTAACCTTGTAGGTAATAATATCACTGCCACTAAAGCCTGAGTTTGGTGTGTAATTTAGAGTGCCATCAGCATTGACAACAACAACGCCATTGGTTGCCGTAGGAACACCTAAAATAGATAAACTATCTCCATCATCATCGACATCATTAGCAAGCACATCAATATCCAATGTTGCTGTTTGATATAAAGCTGCTTGATCATCGGTAACTGTTGGCGCTTTATTTGGCAATACATACGCCTTACCAATTGCTTGCTCGCCATTACCATCAGTAATGACATAAGTAATTGTATCTTGGCTATTAAACCCGGCATTTGGTGTGTAGTTAAGTGTGCCATTAGCATTGACAACAACCACACCATCTAAGGCAGTTGGTGTGCCAGTAATACTTAATGAATCGCCATCAACATCAGTGTCATTGGCAAGAACATCTATATCAACTGAACTAACCAAATTAGTATCAATACCCGTAATATCATTATGAGCAACAGGTGCATCGTTAACATTAACAATAGTTACAGTAATGCTTGCAGAAGAGAGTCCACCTTTACTGTCGACCACTTGGTAACTAATTGTCTCAGTGCCAATAAAGTCTTTATTAGGCGAGTAAAGCAAAGCACTAGAGCCATCAGCCTGTATGGTGACCGTAGTGTCACCATTATCAGCCCAATGACTAAAGATAGATAAATCATCACCATCAGCGTCAGTATCGTTAGCTAATACATCAATAACAATAGTTTGATCTTCATTCACACTGGCACTGTCATTTTGCAAACTAGGCAAGTGGTTAATTGCATCAACTTGAATAGTGATTGTTGCAGTATTAGAGGATAAATCACCATCAGTTATTTGATAAGTAACAACATCAATACCTGTAAACCCAGTGTTTGGTGTGTAAGTTAGTGTGCCATTGGCATTAGCCACAACAGTACCGTTAGTAGCCACTGGCGTACCAAATAGATTAAACGCATCGCCATCGATGTCGATGTCGTTGGTTAGTGGGCTGAGGGTTAAAGATTGATCCTCAAGCGTTGTCACATTATCTTGATGTGCAACAGGTGCAGTATTAGGGGTAACCGTAACCACAACCTCACCACTACCAACACCACCCTTGTCATCAGTAATGGCGTAGCTAATTGTATCATTGCCTGTAAAGTTAACACTTGGTGTATAACTGATTGTGCCATTACCATTAACCAAAACTGTGCCATTGTCCGCACTTGGTGTGCCGAAGATTCTCAATGCATCGCCATCTGCATCGGTGTCATTGGCCAACACATCAACAATAATTGTTTTATCCTCATTCGCGACAGCAACATCAGTATTAGCCACCGGTACATCATTTACCGAGACAACATTAATCGATACAATTGCCGTTGAAGTTAGCTCAGATGAATCTTTAATGGTATAGGCAAAACTATCAACACCATAATAATTAGCATCCGGCGTGTATAGCACTTTACCATTAGCAATGCTCACACTACCGTGCGTTGGTTGTGACGTTCTAACAATGCTAAGTGCATCATTATTGTTCATTAGATCGTTAGCAAGCACATCAATCTCAGTTGCTACGTCTTCATTCAAAGTAACGTGATCAACTTTTGCCACTGGCGAATCAAGATTCAAATAGATATTGGCACTAGCCTGGTTGATGCCATCAGTCACCATGTAAGTTAGGATTGGGGTATCCACCTCACCACGAAGTTCTGTAGTAGATGGCACATAGCGATACTCGCCATTACCTAAAACATTTAACGTGCCCAATCCTGTCGCTACTTTAACACTGCCAGAGATAACAGATAGATTTGAAGCATCTGTCAGCTTAATATCATTTGCAAGCAAGTGAGCCTCATCAAAACAAACAGCTGTTCCACCTTCTGCAATTACATTTAATAGGGTTGATAAATCAGAGATATCGATAAAACTTTGCGCACCTTCGGTGTTATCTAAAGGCTCCATATAAGTTAAGATTGAAGCGTCAAAACCAATAGCATGTAAATCAATATCGGCATCTTTTGCAACTGCTTGAGCAACAAAGTCTACTGGCGCTTGTTGTCCTGGTGCACCATCAGATAAGAAGAACATGGTCGTCTTGTTACCATTAGTTGTAAACTCATCAATAGAGCTTAAGGCTTTTAAACTTGCATCTGCATAGTTAGTGCCACCACCGGCACTCAGTTGATCAATGGCTGTTTTAATACCAGAGAAGTCGCCAGTATTAAACGCCAAAACTGAAGAGCTAGATTCAAACGGTATTAAAGTAAAGTCAATATCTTGACCCATCTCTTGATAGGTGTCAATCAATTTATTAGCAGCAACTTTTACATTAGCCAGTCTTGAGCCACCCATTGATCCTGAGACATCAACCACAAAAATAACATTTTGATCGGTTGACTCACAAGCGTTATCAACCAGGCTAACATTATCATTAACAGCAATATCTTCATCATGCACTGGATTGATCGTGACAGTAATATTGGCACTATCACTACCGCCCTTGTCATCGCTAACAGTATAAGCAATAACATCTTGACCGTTAAAGTTAACATTTGGTGTGTAAGTTAGTGTGTTGTCAGCATTTACAACCACACTACCATTGCTAGCTGTTGGTACGCCTAAGATACTTAATACATCAGCTGTGTCAGTATCACTAGCATTTGCTAAAGCATCAATAGTAATAGCACTATCTTCATTAGTGCTAGCGATACTGTCAGTTACTACTGGTGGTGTGTTAGGCGTAACAGTCACATCAACCCTACCAGTTGATATACCATCCTTACCATCCGTAACCTTGTAGGTAATAATATCACTGCCACTAAAGCCTGAGTTTGGTGTGTAATTTAGAGTGCCATCAGCATTGACAACAACAACGCCATTGGTTGCCGTAGGAACACCTAAAATAGATAAACTATCTCCATCATCATCGACATCATTAGCAAGCACATCAATATCCAATGTTGCTGTTTGATATAAAGCTGCTTGATCATCGGTAACTGTTGGCGCTTTATTTGGCAATACATACGCCTTACCAATTGCTTGCTCGCCATTACCATCAGTAATGACATAAGTAATTGTATCTTGGCTATTAAACCCGGCATTTGGTGTGTAGTTAAGTGTGCCATTAGCATTGACAACAACCACACCATCTAAGGCAGTTGGTGTGCCAGTAATACTTAATGAATCGCCATCAACATCAGTGTCATTGGCAAGAACATCTATATCAACTGAACTAACCAAATTAGTATCAATACCCGTAATATCATTATGAGCAACAGGTGCATCGTTAACATTAACAATAGTTACAGTAATGCTTGCAGAAGAGAGTCCACCTTTACTGTCGACCACTTGGTAACTAATTGTCTCAGTGCCAATAAAGTCTTTATTAGGCGAGTAAAGCAAAGCACTAGAGCCATCAGCCTGTATGGTGACCGTAGTGTCACCATTATCAGCCCAATGACTAAAGATAGATAAATCATCACCATCAGCGTCAGTATCGTTAGCTAATACATCAATAACAATAGTTTGATCTTCATTCACACTGGCACTGTCATTTTGCAAACTAGGCAAGTGGTTAATTGCATCAACTTGAATAGTGATTGTTGCAGTATTAGAGGATAAATCACCATCAGTTATTTGATAAGTAACAACATCAATACCTGTAAACCCAGTGTTTGGTGTGTAAGTTAGTGTGCCATTGGCATTAGCCACAACAGTACCGTTAGTAGCCACTGGCGTACCAAATAGATTAAACGCATCGCCATCGATGTCGATGTCGTTGGTTAGTGGGCTGAGGGATGTGGTTGATTCTTCGTTAACAACATAAGCATCATCTTTTGCCAATGGCGCATCATTAACATTAATAACCGTAACTTTAAAAATATCACTAGCTTTTGCATGAGATTGGTCACTGACATTAACCCTTACATAAAAAGAGCCAACATCATTATTATCAGGTGTGCCACTTAAAATTCCGGTGCTAGAATCAACGGCTAACCAAGTTGGTAGACTTCCATCATTAGACAAGCTAGCACTATAAGTTAAAGTGTCATCGGCATCAGAATCAGAGAAATAAGCAGACAAATCAAACGAATAATGACTATCCTCATAAACAGATGAATCACCAATAAAATTAATCAAAGACGGCTTATCGTTAGTAAATCCATCACCATCCTCATCAAAATACTTAACAATAATCCCGTGACCATCACCATCTTGTGAGATGTCAGTGTAGTAGTCTTCTGCAGACGACCAAGTAACATTAAAACCGCCATTATCTGTTGCGGCAATTGTTGGTGTATAAACTTTTGTATCTATGTTGTTATCAATCTGGATTAGATCACCATGCAAGGTGTCATCCGCATTAAAGATTTGTGCCCAGATGTCGTTAGGACTTTCAACTTGCCAAACCACCACATAGCCGCCGCCAGTTAGTGCCACAATATCTTGGAACTCACCAGAGTTAGCGTTTGATCTTGGTGAGTGTAGCTCAACCTCATCGGTAATAACGTTTAATGTGTGATCTGCATTAAAACTAAAGTGCTTGAGTGTGATGGTATTAGCATCTGTATCTACTTGATTATCACTAAACCATACTGAGACATAAGTATCATCAGCCAGTGTGACAATGGTTGAGTCTGATTGATCTTGATAAGTAGTGGTATTAATTAAAGTTTCATTGCCGACTTTAACGCCATCACTGTCAAAGCGTTGTGCGTAAATGCCGTAATTTGATCCATCTTGAGATCCTGAGCTCCAAGTGATGATAAAACTGCCGTCACTGGCACTACTGATTGTAGGGGCCATTTGATGAACATACTTAGCAGATGACATGCTATTAACCATGGTTTCAGAGCCAAGTTTGGTGCCATCGGCATTAAACATTTGATAATAAACATCGTATTCATGATAATAGCCATTCTGATCATCTGAATGCCAAGTAATGACATATTTGCCATCATTTAATGCAGCGATTTCAGGATTGGATTGTTCATTACTGGTATACGTATTAACTAGACGCTCATCACCAACTGCAACACCATCAGCTGTGTATTGCTGAGCATACACACCCCAAGAACTTTCATCTTGATAGTTAGAATGCCAAGTAATAACAAAACCGGCATCATCCGTTGTATGGTCACTGTCTTTAAGTGCGGTAATTTTGGCAGCCTTTTGATCATTATGAGTGTAGCTATTAACTAAAAACTCAGCGCCTACTTTATTGCCATTAGCGTCAATAATTTGCGCAAAAATGCCAACAGAATCAATATTATCTGCAGTTGTACCATTACCCTGCCAAGTGATGACTGAGTTGGTGTTTTCTAAAACGGCAATGTCAGGATTAGATTGATCACCAGCAGTGGTGGTGTTAACTAGGATCTCGCCGGCGTTAATTGAGTCTGACATAATTTTTAAGTAAAAAAAAGTCAGATATTATACCCTATATCAATTTTGAACATATTATGGTAAACCATAATAAATAGCGGCTCAATTGCTGTTAAATAATCTCGATATTAGCTGTGTAATCATCAAAAAACTCGCCACTCATATCAACATCGCCATTAGCAACAATTGTCCAAGTTGGTGCATCACCTGAGGCATTAGCATCTAGTGTTGTTACTCGATCACCGCTACTATCAATAATATCAAAAGTATCGATGGTTTCTAGATCAACAATATGCCTTAGAATATCAATAGCATCGGAGATATTAACTGAGCCATTGTTATCTGTATCAGCTGCATGGAATGCATTGCCTGATAAGGTTTCTAAATCTACGATATGACGTAGTACGTCAATAGCATCGGAGATGTTGATGCCGGTATCAAACGAATAAGCCGCTTCTGTTAATTTAACAGTATCAATGGTTGTGTCTTTAACAACTCTAAGCTCGCCACTGTTAAGTGTAAATGGTGCGTCAGTATGATTTAGCGCAGTATTGTGTAAATACTGGTTTTCCCCTGTAACAATAATGGCGTCAACTGGGGTGTAATCTATCATGACATCAATCTGCTGATTAATATCATCCTCACCATCTGAAACAATTATATTAAAAGAATCAGTAGCCATTTGGCCATTGTTAATAATGCTAGATTCGTCAAAGGTGTAGGCCCAATTGGTATCTTTGTCTAATGCAAGTGAACCGTATAACCCTTGTTGGTTTTGGATGGTGTAAGACAGGCCGTCTCTATGCACCCAATCGATACCTAGATCTGTACTAGTGGTGTTAACTTTGATGGCACTACCATCTTCTTTAACGCCATCCATGATTCTTGTAAGTAATCTAGCCTCTTTTGTAAATGCCTGTCCAGAATATGAAGTTACTATACCATCACTGTCCTTGGTGTAAGTGCCCGTTAAATCGGAGTATAAATCACCATAAAAAGAGGTTGCATCACCTGCATAATTTACTGTTTTTGATCCATCATCACTGATGACTGTTGTGGCTGTGTAGTTTGTACCAATACTGTCAGTGTAGTGGCTAACATAATCACCATTCACATCGTAATTTCTAACTTGTTGAGTCCAATCGCCATTCGCCAATGTGTAACTCCATGTTTTGACAATACTGCCATCATTGTTTTTTAAATAGGTGTAAACATATTGGTCAGTGTTTGAGTTTGTACGAGTGTAGATTGACTCACCCAAGCTTCCTGTAGATTCACTATAAGTTGTCCAATTACTCGCATCATAAATGTGCTGATATTCATCTACATCAGCACCTTGCAAAATTCCTGTTGTATTTGTTGTTGAATCAGTAATCAATCCTAGAAAACTACCTGCAAGTGTGGGTGCATCATTAACATTGTTAACTGTTAAATGCACGCCACTTGTCTGAGTTGTGCCTACTGAATCAATCGCTTTGGTGTTGATAAAAATCAGACCCGTATCATCATTCGTTGGCACGCCTGAAAAAATACCAGTTGTCATGTCAAGTGTTAACCAATCTGGCAATTCGGAACCATCTTCCAATGTGGCTGAATAAGTTAAACCAGTGCCAAGATTATCATTCGCTAATCGTATCGAGGCATCATAATTAAATGCACTATCTTCATTAATAAGGGTGTCAGCATAATCATAAGACCTAACACCTGACGCATCATAACTATAACGATCAACTGATTTTTGCCCTGTTTGAACATTCTCTTCAGTAACAGTTTCGGTGTTGTTTGGCGCTACCCAATGCCACAACCTGTTAATTGTATTGTTATCACTATTGATATAAGCGCTTGTCTTTGTTGCAACACTTGATCCATCGTCATACCAATCTGCATGCTTGGTTATTATATTATTAGTGGAGCTTGTTAACACTTCATGATAAGTTGCATTAGTGCTATTTTCAATATAACTATAGCTAGAAGACCATGACAAATCATTTTGATCAATATAAGTGCGTGTTTGCGTACCATCTTCATTATTAACAAAATCAGTAATTAGGTAGATATTTTCTACTTTCATTGTTTGAATGCCGATATCAAGCTCCGAAACCATTATTGGCAATATTGAAGTTGATAGGTCATCAGTTAAAACATTAACAGGATCTATGAGCAATGTGCTATTAAAATCTGGTACCACTTCTGAAGATATTTGATAAGTCATGATCTCTACAATATCTTCATAATTCAATGGATCTGTTGCCAATAACTCCTCTGTGGTAAGCTCGCCAGATTCTAATTGAGCGTTAATATCCGTAATTATTACTTCTAATTCATTTGCAAATTCCGCAGCAACTTTTGGTGTGGCAAATGAAGTGCCAAAATTCACCCCCCAATCCGGATGAGTGATATATCCATCTGCAAAAATATCAATAACATAAGAAGATCCCAAATTCCCATGTAAGGAGTTGTTGTTTTGATCTACATTCCAGGCACCGACATTAATCACATTTTCATAAGTTGAACCCCAGCTATCTTCACCACTCTGACCAACATTAGATACAGATTGGGCGATCAATACGTATTCTTCCTCCATCCAGTCAAGTGCTAATGCCTCATTGTGCGATGGGATAGTGCCACCAACAGAAAGAGACAATACAGAAAAAGAGTAAGATTTTTCAGTTGTGTTATTTTCTACAATCCAAGTATCAACAATGGATTCTAATTGTGTTGTGTATTTATCTTGATGAGAGTTGTACACTGAATCAAAAAGCTCATCTAATTGTGCGTTAAGTATCGTGTTTGACCACGCATCAACATCAATAAGAATGACGTCGGTATTTTTATCATTTATCTGATCAGTAAAGGATTTGTATACCCAGTCCCCATGCAGTGCTGCCTCATCAGAGCTTGGATTGTCACCATAATATTCTATCCAATCTTCATAGTAAATACCATTTTCATAGCCACTACTATCCAAATATTCTGATGTGTAGTAGCTTTTTTCTGAATCGGTAAAATTGTCTGGATTGATTAAATGAAACGCTAAAGGCTCATCTGGGTTGTTAATTACCTCCTCGCCTGGCTCGAAATAATAACTGCTATTCTCATCAAACCACCTAATATCATAATAAGCACCAAAATCATAGTAATAAACATTACTATCATCAAGTGAACGATAGCTAAAATCATCGATAATTACAACTACTTGATCTAGTTTCATAAATAACAACCCAGTCTATAGGTCTACAGCTCTATATAATCAAATATACACCCTTTATTTGATTTTGATCAATTATTTCTTATAAGACCGAATACTTCTGTGAGCTCCTGTAAAAAATATCACCTCTTCTTTTTCAGATTCTACTCGTCCAAAAAATTGACGTAGGCGACGCATTAGCAGTTCTTTAGAATGTTTATCTTTAAACTTAGGTGGCAATGAGATGCAATTAGGATTGCCAGGGGTGGTGATTAAAATTTGGAACAAGCCTAACTTTTTAGTAAGCTTTTCAGTGTTAAAAGCCAACCCGAATCTTGAAATTAACCTTATCCACCCATTGGTTGAAAAACTTAAAACTAAAGTTGATGAAAGCGTAGTAAATGCATTATTTGAGCAAACTGTGTTAGCCGAAAGTGGGCAGCTTAAAGACCCAGCTGAGTTTGTTAAGCGTATGAATAAATTAATCAATTAATCCACATTCAAGTTAACAACAAAGCCCGATTTATTCGGGCTTTGTTGTTACCAATTATTCATCTTTTCTAGCAAGTCACTCGCATGCCGGTAACCTTGCCCGGCTGACCTTTTACACCATTTTTTAGCTTCAGTATATTTGTGTGCGCCTTTTCGATACAGAATTAGACATACATTGTATTGACCAACCTTATTACCGCCCTCGGCTGCCATCGTATACCATTTTAACGCCTCATCAGGATCTCCCCAGCCAGTAGCCATGCCTTTTTTATACATATAACCAACATTGTTCTGTGCAGCGGCACTACCGGCATTGGCTGCTTTTTGTAACCACTTTAAAGCCGGCTTATAATCACCATCTTTTCGATATATATTACCCAAACTAAATTGAGAATTTTGATCCCCTTGAATCGCCGCCTTTTCATACCAATTTTTTGCTTGATCTATGTCTTTATCAGCACCCTTTCCTTTTTCTAAGGCTCTCGCATAACGATATTGTGCTTTAACATGACCTAAATCAGCCGCTTTTTTGACTATTTCAACCGCCTTCCAATACTTTTTCTTTTTGTATAATCTACCTGCTTGACGGTAATAATCTCTAGCTAATCTTGATTCGCCCTTATTGTCAATTTCAGATGCCCCACCCAATAATTTTATTTTTGAATCAAAAATTGTAATGGATCGTCGGCTTTTTCCCCAGGCAAAGTCACCATTAGATAAAACCCTAACCCTTCGACAACTTTCACGCTTACTGGTTTCTACACAAATAGCGCCACGACTACTAATAGATATATCGATCAACTTATCACACTTGCCTTTTTGCTGAATAATTTCAATTGAATTACCTTGAACACCAAAGCACGCTTGTGTTGACTGACCATCAATAAGAATAAATTTTCCATCAAACACCTCTAACAGCTCATCTCGATTGGCTTTTTCAGCAGATAATAAATTGGTAGAAATTAAAATAACCAATACGACAAAAAGTTTTTTCATAACCCTACCACATAATTTATTATATGATCGATTCTACGCTTACTCTACTATATCATTCAGCTTATTTCTGAAAGGGTTTAATATTTCTTAGAATACCTCTGAGAATAGCCACCTCTTCTTTTTCGGGCTCTGCTCTGCCAAAGAAGCGACGTAGGCGGCGCATAAGCAACTCTTTAGGGCGTTTATCTTCAAAATATTCAATATGCTCTAATACTTGGGCAAGGTGTGCGTAAAAACCTTCTAGCTCAACGTAACTGGCTGTTTCATTACTGCTTTTCTCAAACTTAGTGGTGGTGTTATAAACGTAGTTTTGATAGGCGA
>Ga0209992_10002187_pt1 | contig 18494 bp, 17 predicted proteins | sample 2SBtaG_2_FD_182564 | JGI IMG/M metagenome (GOLD analysis project Ga0209992, IMG submission 182564) | Deep subsurface microbial communities from Kolumbo volcano to uncover new lineages of life (NeLLi) - 2SBTROV12_ACTIVE470 metaG (SPAdes)... | ecosystem: Environmental > Aquatic > Marine >... | reverse complement strand
TCAAAATCTCAAAATCAATCAACAAACAAACAATCAACAAACAGGACCATTTCACCATACCTTACAAGCCTTAGAAGTTCAAGATCTGTTGGAGGAGGGATTCAAAAAAGATATCTTCACTGTTTTTTATTATTATTTTATTACCATTTTCCATCTCATCAACCATTTACCATCTACTATTTATCATCTTTCATCTCATCTACTATCTCATCTTCTTCACTTTCTTTTTCTCTATTTTTTCAGCCCTCAGATTGGAATGATGATCACGTCTCCTTCATGAGATTATTGCCAACTGATTATAGAGTGGAATGCATAAAGTTTTTAGAGAGTCTAAGACAAAGAGATGAGAAAATGTTGATCATATCAAAATTCATCCCTTATCATCTCATCTCACAATCAACCATCTCATAAAATTTTTATTGTATTAGAGATTACAATCAAGCGGATCATGGGAACATTCGAAGTAGACCAGCCTTCTTATGTGGTTTTTGTGTCTTTTATTATTTCCTAATCATATCTTTCTTTCTCTTTTCTTTTATCTACCATATCAATTATTTCTTCTCTCTCTTAAAATAAAAAAGGCATCATGAAGAAGGCGAGGAAGGGTGATTTTATCTCATGTAACAAACCATCCATCTTTGATGTTGATTCGTCTGAATTTCATCCACCATTTTATCCTTACCAACTTGATGGGCCAGATCCTCTCACTCTTCACTTGGAACTTCAAAGGCAAATCACAGCAGCAAAACAAAAAACGAATAATCCTTCTGTTCCTAGAGATAGGAGCAACTACCAAAATCAACGTCAATCTTCATCACAATCCTCCTCTTCCTCTTCTTCTTTTAGTGACTCATGGGAAGTCAATACTTTAAATTTCAGATTGATTCAAGAGGAAGTGGATGTTATGATATCAAAAGGGACTCTTCCACAACCTTTATCTCCTCCAAGAATGGTGTTGGAATTTTTAAGCTCCCTTGAGATTGGATTTGCTCTTAAAATTCTTGATATTTATGCATCCAAAGTCTCAAGAGGAGCTCTAATTGGAGATCAAATTATGTTTGTGAAGAATCTAGTCAAGGCAGAAATGGATTCATAAATAATAAAAAAGAATTATATTTTGTTAAAAAAGAAATTATCTGATATTGGTTTCATGTTTTGTTTAAATTTGATCTTCTTCTTTTTTTTCTTTTGTGGTTCTTTGACGTAGTTTTTAGTTGTGTCAAACCTCCTTCCTTTCTTGTCATCCAATTTTCTCATCTCCTCCTCCTTCAATTCTGAGAATCTTTTTTCATTTTTTTTTGCATTTAATTCCTTCAAAGAGAACAATGGTGGTTTAATGTTTTAAGAATACATCATGTAATCGTTGGTTTGTAGATTTTCTTTCTCCATCTCCTCTTCCCCTGATCTTACCAAATCTTCCATGCTAATCACCCTTTCCGCTGTTGACATTCGAAGAGCAATTCGAGAAGCAGCCCTGAAGACTGCACTTTTGATTCCACCTCCTGTTAAGGTAAATCGTCTCCCTAACTCAAGCATATCAACATCCTCAGACAAAGGAGCCTCTTCTGGAATCAACAACCTCCACAACCTCCCCCTCAACTCCTCATTTGGAATCTTGAACTCCAAAGCAAACTTAAACCTTCGAAAGAAGGCTGTATCCACCTTTTCTCTCAAGTTGGTGATCACAATCACAACACCAGGGAAGGTTTCGATGTGATGAAGTAAGACACCAACATTCATAGTGTCATGCCTTGAAGATCCATCCCCTTCTCCACTTCGAGATCCAAACAACCCCTCAGCTTCATCGAATACCAACACAGCATCTACAGCCTTAGCTTCATCAAACACAGTATCAATGTTCTTTTGAGATTCTCCAACCCATTTTGAGAGGAGCTGAGCACAATTCACAACCTTCAATGGCTTTCCTAAATCATATCCAATCCCTTCAGCCGCCATCGTCTTACCAGTTCCAGGTGGACCATAAAATAAAGCTGCAATCCCCTTTGATGTGCCATGTTGTTGATGGAATCCCCATTGTCCAAACAAGATAGCCTGAGCTTTCCCAAAGTTCACAATCTCCATGAGTTGCTCCATGATATTTTGTTCTAAGATAACATCCTCCAATCCTCTTGTTGGGATAATTCTCCTATCAAAATCAACCATCGCCAATCTCCCCCTTAATTGATGAGCAGCCCCTTTCTTTAGATCCTCTTGAGTGATTCTAGGCTTAAGTCCATCTCTAGAGACAGCAAATGATAGAGCAGAGAGCCATGAGTTTTTAATAAACCCTCCAGTTAATTCATACTTCAAAGCTAACTCAGCCAAATCAACTTCATCCTCCATTTGAAGTTTTGGTGGACACAAAGCTTGCCAAATTCGTTCTCTCAACAAGTGGTCAGGCTTCCTAAACTCCAAAGCTAAAGTGATTCTCCTATACATAGCCTCATCAAGATCATAAGGTCTGTTGGTAGCTAAGATGGATAATCCATCATGTCTTTCTAGTTCAGTTAACAACATGTTAACTTGATGAGACCCCTTCTCTCTGCTCATGAAAATGGATTCACATTCATCAAAGAATAAGATGGCATCATGAATTTTTGCCTCCCTGAAAATTAGCTTGATAATCTGGGCAGCTTCATTAAAGCCTAGGTAAGGGAAGTTGATCAACAGAACCTTCTTCCCCAATGTTGTAGCAAGAGCATTCGCCATCATTGTTTTCCCAGTTCCAGATTGTCCATAAAACAAAAGAACCATACCCCTCCCATAAGTCAGCTTCTTATCCACCTCCAAATTCTTTTGAACTAGCTTGTATGTATCAAAGTTTTGAACTGTTTCCATAATAAGCCCTTTCATATCCTCAGGTAGAATCACATCATCAACTTTAACTTCTGGGGTGTATAAATGAGATCCGTCCACAATCTCACTGAATTCTGTATCCAACCCAACCACAAAATCAAGCATCCTCCTGTCGATTTCAGCTATACACTGAGTCAAATCTCCAGCAAAATCCATCCCATGTAGGTTTAGAATCCCCTCTTTCACCAACACAGCAGATTTGTAGAAGTATTTTCTAGATTTGATTTGCTCTTCCAAAGATGAACAGAAACAAGTTAACAAATCATTCACAGTACACTTTGTTGATCCAGGTTGCTGCCTCCCAAATCCACTCGCATCATTGAAAGAGACTGTAGAAGGTGCTATGGCTGTACCAATCATGGTAATAATGATATTCTTCTCAAAATGGGTGAGGTTCAAGGCTGTTGCCAATCTTTCCATTCTTGGCATCCAACCTCCTTTTTGTTTTGTCAAAGCCAATCTTTGATCAATCCTCTTCTTCATAGTGGTCTCCCTATTCTTTTGTTTCCTCATGGATGATTCTCTCTTTTGTTGAACTTGCTCTTTTTGAAGCATCCTCCCAGTGATTGGGTCATACATCCCAGGATCTCCACCCATGTATTGCCTCTGTCTCTCATCATCCTCATCTAAATCAGTTGAATCTTCAATCTGCTTCTTCAACTTAGAGAGCTTCATAGTTGTCTTCATGAGCAAAAATTGATCTTGAAGGTAAGCAAGATCTGAGGAGAATGGTTTATTAGCTTCCTCACTATCATCCTCCTCTTCATCCTCCTCATCTCCTTCTTTTCCCACATTCTGATCTTCCATCATTTTCATCATCATTTCAATATCCAACTTCTCTTCCATCCCCTCCACCCCTTCCTCACCTAATTCCCCTCCTCCCATCATCATATTAGCAATTGCTTCCTCCCCTAACTGCTCCTTTAACCAATCCCCCTTTTCTTTCTCCTCTTCCTTCTTGAGCAAGGAGTATAAAGTTTCCTCTTGATCTTGATTTGCATCCCTCCTTAATTGATCCAGAAATGATCCTTGTGATTCCAATTCAGGAGGAGGGGGCATATAATCTTCACCTATCAATGCAACAAGTTGATTTAAATCATGAGAATAAAATTAAAAATAGATGAATTAAAACCAATCATAGCTCCCCCCTTTCCAGCTTTGGTTTTATCAAAATCTGGCTCCTCTTGAACAATGCTTGCTAAAGTGGGTGATTCAATTGACAAAAACTGGGAGGTTGTCAAAGGAGTTCCAAGCAACACAGATATGGTAGATTCAGAGGAGGTGCCAATCCCAAAGTGCATGTGTTGTAGGGATGGGACTAATCCCTCCTTGATGTGTAATCTTGTTGAATCAAAGAAATCAGCCACTTCATTTAATGAGCAACCCAACATGGAAGCAATCGTCAACCCAGTCGTCCCATTCCTCCCAAAGTTTCTAAACATCCCCCTTCTAGCCCCCTCCTCACTCACTTGACTCATGATACACACAAAAAAGATCTCCTTCTCAAGTTCTGTGAAGTTGAATTTTTGGATAACTCGATGCAATCTTGGAGCCAAAAGAGTGCCATCCTCATTTTCCTCACAAGCCCTCAAGTGTGCATTCAAACGAGAATCATGCTTCTCCACTAGTTTTTCACGGACTGTACGCAGTAAGCTTGACATCTCAATTCCATTCAAAGTGCATTCACTCTCTACATCTGCGAACGAATCGGTGTGGGATGAGAAAATTCTTTGCTCAATCCTAAAAAAAACCGAATTTCACAATAAAATACTTGATCTCAAATAATCTAAATATTATCACGAACGTTGACATGCTATCATTCGCCATAAAACGGACGGTAGTAAGAGCCTCGACAAGTTGAAAGTAGTCAAAATCGGAGGCGAAGATTTCATCATCATCAAACTCCAAATTGTTTTTAATAGAAAGAGGTAAGCATGGAAGTAAACTTTCATAAGTTGGAGGAACTCGCTCCTTTTTCTCTTCTTCTTCGACACTCATTTTTAAAATTTCAGGAAGTTAACAATATTAAAACTCGATTTAAAAATTTTGAAACAAATTTTCAAGGGTTTCCTCATTGGTAATAATGTTTTTATGAGTTTAATGTGATGTAATTATATACGTATGATATAATTAGAGATTGATTATGATCTGATAACCTCTGTAACCTATTGTTTTTGATTTTGTTGAAATTTAAACGCGATTTTTAACATGTTTCTTGGATGATTGATCACCTCTAATATTGTACACTGTATTTAGAATTCATGGCACTTCGGTCTATCGTAAAATCCCTACCTGAGGCCTACAATCAAGCGAATGTCGGTCCCATTCACCTTTTCCGCTCATTGATGAAAGAGCTTCCAAGAATCATGATCATTTATGACATCAATATCCCCACAACTGAGGTGAATTCTCATTACTAACTTCTTCTTCTTTGATTTGGTGATCTGTACAATAGGCCCGTAAGTGCGTCAGGTACCATTTCGCCAAGCATGCGAATTTGAAAGATCAGGACGTGATTGACACAGTGACAGCAAGAGGGTACATGCAGTTGGAGGTTTAAAAACTCATTATTAACCTCATTATGACCTATTGGATTGACGATCAATTGAAACTTTGATATTTGTATAATAATGTGATAACATAGGAATTTCTTTTACAATACACCCAGAAGCATCATTTGATGAAGTTTTTCAGGGCTTACCAAAGATCAAGTGGTGTTCAGTTTGGAAATGAAGTGTGATAAAAAAAAGCAAGAGAAAATGAACATAATATAAAATCAACTTAGAAATCATATTTTAAATTTGTCTCTATAGAGATTTGTTTCATTCTTGGAGTTTTCTTTTATTTTTTATTTACTACTGGAGAAGAATATATTATTGTTTTTGATTTTGTTAATTTTCTTTGAAGAGATTTCTACCTTCTGATGTTGTTGGTTGATCTTGTTGGTTTGATTTCCTCTTCCCACCATCTCCCCCTACCCCTCCTCCTCCCTCACCACCATTCTTGGCATTTTTATGAGCCAGATCTCTCACCATCCTCCTCACCACAATGTACCCCCCTCCATCCTTGAAGTAAACTCTCTTTTGGGGGAAGGATTGCTGGTCATGTCGCAATTCAGTCAAGAAAGACTCAAAGGCTAAAGTAGCATGATCTGAGCTTCTAAACTCAACCACACACTTCCCAGCTTGTTTTTGATTGTTGATATTTGGTTTGAATTGCACATCCTGGACTGTGGTGGGGATAACATGAGTGCTCACCTCGAACATGGTTTGGATGTCTTCTGAGGTGACATGAGGGGGGATGCGATGGATGAGGAGGGATTTGTGGTTGTTAGCCTGATATGAGCTGGTAGAAGACTTGGGATTTTTGGTAATTGAGGATCTAGGAACAGCTCTAGGGACTATGATTGGTAGTATTTCCTTGATATCTTGTTGGTTGGTTGATTTGACAGTGTTGATAAGATGGAAAGCTCCCAACAAGGTAAGCTGAGCATCTGTTACTGAATTATGAAGTGACCATCTCCCCTTCTTCTCCTCTCCATCCTCCTCTTCCTCTTCTTGATTTTTCCCATCTATCTTCTCCTCCTCTTCTTTGTTTCGATTTCCATTTAACTCCTTCTCCTTGTTGAAGTTGGTGGCATCACTCTTTGATTGGATGTATTGTGTGATGAGTACCTTTGTTTCAACTTTGGGTAAAATGAGAGAAACAACATCAATCAAAGCTGGGGAGCCAATCTTCACCTCCTCCTTCTCATTCTCTTCTTCATCCTCAACCATTTTCTTTCCATCAATTTCCTCTTTTTCCTTTCTATGATTCTTCTTACTAGTATCAACAATTCTTTCAACCCCAAACAGAATAGAAGTGTCAATGATGAGAGGGTGGAGAATCTTTAATGCCTTGAAATCATTCTCCAATGAATGACCAGCAATGATCGTCTTTGGGGTTAACAACTCCAATATCTATGTTAAAAAATAAGAGATTTCAAAAATTGTGATGTTTCTATGAGAGATATGAGAGAATGGACTTACTTTAGATTGAGCAATTCTCATTGAAACTCCTTTTTCCATCACCTCCTCTTGGGTGAGGTGGTGGATCCTGCTTCTCATGTCCTTAATTGGGTTCTCAGGTCGAACAAACAAGTCAAGAAGAGGGTCTAAATTTGGATTTGGGGATGTGACCAAGGAAACTCTGATAAGCTCATTTCTCCTTTCTTTTGTTATTGGATCTTCAGTCTCACACATCTCACAATCAATTCCAACCATCTTCAATCCATCCTCTTCTCCCTCTTCCTCTCCTCGATCAGCAAATATCTGAGGAGTCTTGATCCAAGAGTTATCCACATTGAATTGATATCTATCTCTAAACACCTTCTGGTCCCTCAACCAGTTCATCATCTCCTCCAACAACCCATCACATCCACTTTTCATCTCCATACAAACTTCACTTTCTTCTTCTTCCTTCTCTTGCTGATTGTTGTTGTTATTCTTCTTCTGATTGGTCTTCTTCTTCTTATTTTGTGGTTGTTGTTTTTTCACTTGTCTAGATTTCTCCTCTTCCTCTTCTTCCTCAGCCTCAGAGCTTGATGATGAGAGGGAATCTGATTCTTCCATTTTTTGGAAACTTTGCTTGTCATTTTTCCTCCTTTTCTTCTTCTGATCCACAGTATTTGAGGTGATGATAAAATTTTCATTGGAATTGGTAGTAACATTGGTGGATGAGTTGTTCTCAGTTTTCATCTCCTCTAATACAGAGGATAAGCTCCTCTTCTTGTTGTTCTTCTTTGACTTTTTTGATGACAACTTTTTACCCGAATCATTATCACCACCTTGAGGGGATTTAATCATCCAATCTATCCCTACATCTGAGGTATTATTTGATGGTACATCATTTGAAGAGGGTGTTTTAGTTGTAGAAGAAGGTGCCTTGCCTGGAGAAGGCGATGAAGGATTTGATGAATGGACAAATCGACAATCATCGCCATTTTTACAACCACCAGGTCTATTGAAGAAGGCACACGGTGCCTCACCATTGCTATCTGCCTTGAACAATGTATATCGATCCTTTGCTTCACTTGAATCACTCATTAAAGTATGTTAAAATCGCGATTACAAAATTCTACAAAAAAACGAAATATCGTGAGAATAAAGACGAATTCAATAATTATATTGACCCTACAATTACAAAGGTGTTAATATTAAGAGCTGCAATGGGGTAATAATAAAATTTATATCAATTTAAACCTGGTAGAGACGTTCGAAATTTGGAAATTTTGAAGACAACACTTTCAAATAAAAATGATTCTAATAAAAAATATTTCATCTATAATACGAAATAAAACTGTGTCATCTAACATAATCAAGTCATTTCAACAGTTTTCCGATATCCCCTCCCTCTCTAATGAAGAAAATGTGCGAGAGTTGCCATTTGATGAGAACGAATTACTTTCTCAGATGGCCCATTTAAGTTCTGAGATTACAGATATGAAGTCAATTATAACTTGCAACAAGCAGCTAACGAATGGAAAGAAATGGGAGTATAATTTCCAGTCCTCATATTGGAAAGACGGAGAAGAAGGAAGTTTGGCTGAGTTTGAGGCAGGTCAAGAGAGAGGGAGACAGAACATGAAGCTACTCAGACGAGAATTGGAGGATATTGACAATGTGATGCATCCCACCTATTCCATCCAGGAGCACCCTCCCCTTCGCACCTACAAGGAGTTTAAGCGTGAGGTGGATGAGTTTGGTCAAGTGAGAGGAGTTGGTCGAAGAAAAACAGCAAAAGCGACGATCCAACTTTGGATGGGCACAGGGCAAGTATCCGTCAATGGGAAGAGACTTGTTGATTACTTCAAGGACCCTATGCACAGGCAGCATGCGATCCAAGCCTTGGATGTGACAAGGACGAATGGTCAGTTTGATATGAGAGTTCTGGTGAGAGGGGGTGGAGTGAGTGGACAAGCTCAAGTTTCCTTTCAATGCTCTTTCTCTTTCTCTCTCTTTTTGTCATCATGCCCTTTGAATGTTTGTTGATTGATTGATTGATATTAGGCAATGAGGCATGCCATGTCCAAAGCTCTTGTGAAGTGGGATGGGAGACATTACGATGCTTTGAAAGGAAGCAAGATTTTCGGAAGAGATCCAAGAGTAGTTGAAAGGAAGAAACCAGGACAAAAGAAGGCAAGGAAGAAATTCCAATGGGTCAAACGATAGAAATACAACTAGAGAATTTGTGTGTGTGTTGATTTCTTTTTGATAACTTTTAAAAACTTCTCAAATGAAAGACACACAAACTTGAATTTTGGTTTGAAGTTTATTTTTATTTTACAATATTTTATGTCTCATCAAATCAATCAATTTTCTCCTTCTCTTCTAAATTTATTCTTCTTTTTTTGGTCTGATTCTTGATCAAGGGATAAACACCATATTTGATTGTAAGTTGAATACAAAATCCAAGAAGGATAGACGCTTGGTAAGCGAGATGGTGAGATTGAGGATTGATAAGAGATTTAAGGTATGGAAAAAAGAAGAGATGGTTCACCAAAAAAACTGGACAAAAAGAGAATAATATCCACCTCACCATCTCATAAACACTTTCATTCTTCCACCATGGTAGTTGGGAATTTGAAGTAGATGATGAAGACGACTTGTCATTATTAGAAGCTAGTATAAAATGACAAGCAATCTTGAAGATGGTCAAAGAGGAAAGGGAACCAACTCCAAGTTTGATCAAAGTATTCCTCACATCAGGTACTAATACCAACAAAGTGGACATCTTATACACCAAGCAACAAAATAGAAGGGTTGTGAGAGAATATCCGAATAACCATGATAAGAGGAAGAAGGAAGAAGAGGAAGAAGAATGAGGAAAGATATCATATTTTTCACCATTTTCATCATTCTTCTTCAACTCCTCACCTCCTCCATTTCTAATATTAGCTGAATCAATTTCTTTCTTCTTCTTCTTTTTGGAGACTATGTAAATGATACCATATCTGACCCCTCCAATAATGAGACCAATGAGAATGAATGAAACTATCACCAAACAAGAAATCAACCAACTCACCAACAAATATAACACATGGTCAAAAACAACTCTACCAACCCACACTGACCCAACCAACACCACCAGGGAGGGAGACATAAACAATAAAGATACTAACAAGGTGTGGGATAGGATGAGAGGGTACTCCCCCTCCACAGACCTCATTCGCATTTTGGGAGTGTGGAACTTGATGTTAACTGAAATCGGATTCTTGACAGTTGACTTTCCATCGTAAACATCGGCAATATGGAATGTACTACTACTTAATGGATTATGATCAATGGAATATGATCTAAAGCAAAGGAATTTAGGCTCGACATATGAAAGGAAGGAATGAGAGGGAGAGTAGGGGGTGAGAAGATGGTTAAGCGATAATTTTGATATTTCAACTTCATGTTCATCAACTTTGAAGCCCTCGTTAACCGAGTAGACTTCCACGAATTGATTATTTTCGTTATTAATTGTATGATATTCATATGATATTCTCCAATCTCCCCAAATAGGTTGACAGGAGAGATCAAATAATTCGGGGAACGGGGGGATAAGGCAGAGCAATGTAGAAAGAAAAGAAACTTTGAATTCATCATTAAAAAGACATTTTACATCATCATCACGAATCTCAAGCGTATTATCTCTCACATGGGTCTTATAAAATGAATGATTTGGGAATTGAAGTTGAGTGGTTTGTGAGAAAACCGGGATTGTCGAAATCAACAAAATAAAGAAGCCGAATTTTATAAACTTTCTCATCTAATTTGGTTTCCAATTAGATATACAGAGTTAGTAACCTTTAATGATAAATAGATCAAGCCAATGGATATAAATTATCTTAAGGCCTTTCTATTTTAAATATCGATTTAAAAATATCTAAAAAATTCTGAAAATTCTGTTCACGTACATTTTCGACGAATAGACCTATTAAGCGCTTTGTAATTATATTTTTACACCCATAAAGATATAAAATAGAAAATGAAGATCTTTGATTATTTACATCTTGGGGTTGTCTTAATTTTCCTGACCGTGATTTCATTCCTTAAAAATGTCATCCAGATTTTTTACTACCTCTTCCCTTTTAAGTTCATCTTGGACGAGATATATTTGAATTCAAAATGGCTAAAGAAGATTTTTAAATACAAGTTGGGATATACGTTGACCAAAAACAATCGAGCAGAAGTTACGAGGAATATGGGTTTATTGATTATTCTTCTCTTTTTGTTAATTTGTCCTCTGAAAACCAAAATTTTGTTCCTCTTATGTTTTCTTCCCTTTTCATGGTAAAATAGATGTGTTGGCTGAGAAAGCTGGCTTGAAGATAGAAGAGCATATGGTATCCACACCTGATGGCTTTTACTTAAGTTTATTTCATGTTGTGGGTAAAGTGGGAGAAGAAGAAGAAGAAGGATCTGATGAAAGAGGTCATCCTGTCTTACTCCTCCACGGCCTCATGATGGATTCTGAAGTATTCGTTTGCTCCCAAAAGTCCTCATTAGCCTACTTTTTATATTCAGAAGGGTTGGATGTGTGGATTGGGAATAATAGAGGGAACAGATATTCTCACAAACATTTGAAGCTCTCACCATCTGATAAGGAATATTGGAATTTTTCGATGGATGAATTTGCTCGATATGATGTCCCCTCCTTTATCAACCATGTTTCTTCATCTCTTCTTTTCTTCTTTCTCTTTTCTTTTTTCTTTCTTGTTGTTTGTTGATATTAATTAATTGTTATTATTTTCTTGATTTGATAGATGTTGGATTGTTGTTATGATCAATCAGATTATGGAAGAGAAGAAGAAGAGGAAGAGGTGAGAATGAGATCATTCAACAAGAACAAGAATAAGAAAAGAAACAAAAGCAAGAAACAGACAAATGGATATCAACTAAACACCAATTCTACCTCTTCTTCTACTTCTTATGAAAGAGGAATTCCAGAGGAGAGTTACAACAATCTATCATTTGATCATCAAAATAATGAAGATGAATCCTCATCTTTTTTAAATCAACCACCAACCATCACTAACAACAACAACAACAATGATGTTGTTGGATGTAGAAGGAGAAGTGGAAAAAGAGGAAAAGTTGCTCTAGTTGGATTCTCTCAAGTTTCTGTGTTATTTATTAGAAGGAAAGATCATATAGATGAATTGATCTTTGTGTGTAGGGGTCAGCTCAAATATTTGCTTGTCTCTCCCTCTTCCCTCATTTACAAAAACATGTAATTTTTAAAAATCTCTCTCAATTTTATCCTTCTTTCTTTTCAATTTTCAATTCCAATCACACAATTCTCATTTCTTTTACTTATCATACTAGTATGTTGTTTGTTGTGTTTTCAGGTTTCATTTTTTGGTGCTCTTGCTCCAGCTGTTTGTGCAAAAGGTTATTTATTTTATCAATTGAAAAAGAAAAAGAGAAAGAGATGTGAAAAAGAGAAAGGAAAAGAGATGTGAGTTGATCAATTTTCTTTTTTTCATTCTTTGCATAAATAGGATTAAGTCCATCCATCTTCACAGCATTAACTCAAGTGATTAATCTCAATTCAATTTCATCTCACATAGTTCCATTCCACCTTCTTCTCATCTCATTTACCATCTCATCATTTACCATCTCACATAGTTCCATTCCACCTTCTTCTCATTGATCTCATTTACCATCACATCATCATTCATTCAATAGTTCCATTCCACCTTCTTCTCATTGATCTCATTTACCATCTCATTTACCATCACATCATCATTCACACATTCAATAGTTCCATTCCACCTTTTTCTCATTGATTTTTGGTTCCAAATCTGTTTTGCCATCTACTTTGTGGTGGCAGAAGATCATGAGTCCTGATTTCTTTATCCATTCTATAGATGGAGCCATGAAATACCTTTTTGGGTTTTTATATTTTTGATTTGATTGATGGTTGATTTGATGGTTGAAATACCTTTTTGGGTTTTTTTTATATGATTGTTGATGGTTGATTTGATTTGATGGTTGATTTGGTTGATAATTTGATTGATCAGATGATGTAAATGAATGATAGACTCTACCAGCAATCATATTTTCTCAATTTCATCTCAATTTTATCTCAATTTCACCTCTCTCTATTTCAATAAAAAGGTGGGATTCATCCAACATGTCCATGGATCAAAAGAGATTGTGCTACCCTCACATCTACTCTTTATCAAGTGTGAAATGTGTCAACCATTGGATGCAACTTATTTCTATAGGTTCTTTATTTTTTATATTATTATTTGATTTAGATTTTGATTCTTTATCTCTTTTATAAATCTCTTTTAATTTTCATCATATCTTAAAAATCACATTTTCACACTCAATAAAATCAACCAACCAAATCAATCAACCAATAAAATCACAAAATAGGAGAATTGGCAATTTATTTCGATGATGGACCCTGGAGCGGATCTTGCTTAGATAGGTATTTGATTGAATATTTTTGTTGCAATAAACCAACATCCATTCTAAGCTTATCTCTTTCTTTCAAATTTCAATTCTCATTCTTCAATATCTCTCTTTCTATTCAATTCTCTCTTTCTTTTCGTTTTATATATCTTCAATTCTTCACATTTTTTCAATTCAAAAAATATATAGATTGCCAAGGAAGTACAAGGTTGAGAACATCAAGATACCAGTTGGGTTGTTTCATGGAGGGAAGGATGGAATTGTTGATGTTGAGGTGAGAACAATGAATGAAAGAGAAGAATAAGAATCTCATTTTCAAATTTATCATTTATCATAAAAATCTATTATTTCTTTTGTCTTTTACAAATATTATATTTAAATACTCTAATTTAGGTTGCTGAGAGGAGGTTGGGAGAATCGGTGGCTCTTTGTCATGTTGAGGAGGAATATGAACATTTAGACTTCATTTGGGCTGATTCTGCTTTAACCAACATCTTCCCTAAATTATCCCATCTCATCTCCAAACATTCAAACAATCATTGTAATGATGATAATGATGAAAGAGAAGAGAATAAAGAGGATTAAAAGAGGACATTGAATTCAAAATGATCACTTTTTTCATATATTCTTTCTTCAAAACCATTTTGGTATTTTTAATGTGTGAAATAAAGAGATGAATGAACTGAAATCATAATCCATAGATAGAAGAATCACAAACACCTCCTTTAGTTTTGTTTTTCATCTGTTTTTCAATCTTCTTCAATTTATAAATCATTCACCATACGTTCTTTTCCTCTCTCTCTCCATTCTTTTCCGTTTCCTCAACTCCCTGTTCTTCTCGTGCTTCTTCCTCAACAACTCCTTCTTATGCTCCAATTCATCTCTAAAAGCTCTAGTTTCCTCATTCCTCTTTGCTTGCAACTCTTGCTGAGCTTTTAGACCCTCATCCTTGATTTTTGATGCTTGTTTTTGTTCCTCAATTGCATTGTGACTTGATTCTACATTCTCTTTGGATTGTAAGAAATGATCAGCTCCAGACTCCTCCTTTTCTCTCCTCCTCCTTTCCCTCGCTAAATGAACTCTAGAAACTGAGGAATAAAAGTTCTCATCATGTATAGAAGATTGTCCAGACCCCTCCTTGGAGTAGTTGTAGGGTATCCGATTGTTCATCTCAGAGTGGGTGACATGCTCTAATGTGGTGATTGGAGGTCGGAGGGAATCGATACGAAAATTGATTTTTGAGAAGTCTACCACCTCTACTAACCCACTTTTCTCCATCTTCACCCTCCAAACCACCTTGGACATGTTGTATGGGGAGATGAGGATGCCATTGTCTGTCTCCTCCCAAGTGGTTGGATGGAGAGTGATAATTCGAAGTTCACTTCTCAACTCATCCACCCAACAAACCCTCAACCCCTGGTACCATATCCCCTCCCTCTCCCCCCTCTGACCACCTGATTTTATAGTAGTCCTCCTTCGTCTAGTGGGATCCTCCTCCATTGATTCGAGGAGAGTCCCAATTCCATGAGGGAGGTTGTTCTTGAACTGACCTGTTTTTTCAAAACAAAACTTGATTTTGTTTCATTAACATTCAAACCTCTCAAACTCTCTCCATTCTGATAATCAAATTGTCCAGTTCCATGTATGTCACCATTAAGGAAATCACCTTCATATAAAGTGCTCCCCTTTACAGAAAAATCTCCATATCCATCAGGGGTCCAAAATGGAGTTGATTCATTTTCATATCTTCCAACACCAGTCTCGATATTTTCGCCAAAATAAACGATATTTAGAGGTTCCATCCTTTTACCATTTCTACCATCCTTGAAAGTATAATAAGGTTTGGTATTCTTGACTATTTCTATTTGATAAAGCTCGAGTTTCGCCTGCTCCTCAGCTTCCTCTTTTTTAACTCTGATTTCTTCAATTCGTTTCTTTTCCTCTTCCTTCTCTCTATCAACCTCTTTTTGGAACTTAGATCTCCAATACTGTGCTTCATCCTTAAATGAAAGATCTCTTGGGTTAAAATCAGGGGAGTTTATATCTTCTTCGTCCAAGGAAAGTTGTTTTTTTGATTCATTTTTCTTTGATTCCATTTTTTTTGCCTCTGCCCTATTCATAATCAAATTCTCAATATTAAATCTCTTTCAATAGCTATACTATAAACATAATCAAGTAAGCAAGATTCACAAGATTTATAAAATAGTATTAAAATAAAAAAACTAAAGAAAACTGAACGATAAAGTCAATTTCACAAAAGGTGTTAAAAAATTATTTGGTCTCTCTGATTTTCTCATCTTCCTCTTCCTCCTTAGGAAATAGTAATCGTCTAATAGTATCATATACCCCACCTTCACTAGATCTTGATGTATTCTTTTTCTTGCCCTCTCCCTTCTCCTCATCTCCATCATTGGTGAAGGATTGGTAGGCAAACTCATCGTGAGATTGGCTTCGAACTGAACTCACATCAGACCATAAAGAGGAGATGAGATTCGTCCCAATATTCTTAGTCCTCTCACTCTCTTGTGGACTTTCTCCCCCCAAGATGTGGTGTTGTTGTTGAGATGGTCTCATGAGGAGGATCATGGAATCTGAGAAGACGGGGGAAGGCGTGCTTCCAAGTTCATTTTCACTTTCCTCCTCCTCCTCTTCACCCCCATCCTCCCCATTCTCAATCCTCAATTTCCTCCTCTCTTCCCTCTCCTCCTTCTCAAGCTTCTCCTGTTCAACCACCATATCCTTGATCACCCTCCTAATCTCTTTGAATGGTGGTCTCATCTCTGGATCTCCATGCCAACATTGACACATGATTTCCACCAATTGAGTTGGCATGCCCTCTGGGATGGGAGGTCGATACCCCTCAATCCCAACCTTCATCATAAGTTGGTATGGATTCACCTTTTTTAACTCTTTATATGGCAATTCTCGCTTCCACACAGACCAAATCATGACTCCGAAGGAATAAACATCCACAGCCCCAGCTTTCAACCCTCCATCCAAATTCATTGAAGAGGATGTAGATGTTGTGGAAGTATGGGTATTGTGGGAAAGGAGAGGGGATTGGGTATGAAAGGGGGAGTCTATATCACTCCCATTGCTCTTCTCCTCCTTGTTGTCATCTTCTTCCTCCTCCTCCCCTCCATCTTCAGTCGTCGGGGTTTTCATTCGATTCTCAATATCCTCTTTGGTTGCAGTTGAAGGCAATCCCAACTGATGAGGCTTGATGTTCTCAATACCACCCAACTCTGGAGCCATGAAAGCTGGAGTTCCTATCCTTTGTGTCATATCCATAGTTGCATCTGTGATTCTAGATAGTCCAAAGTCACATAGTTTAATAGCCCCTCTATCATCGATCATTACATTCTCGGGCTTCAGATCTCGATGGACAATCTTCTTTGAATGGAGGTAATACATCCCAGATGATATTCCCAACAGAACTCTTAGCACAGTTAGCACCCCCATCTTTGTATTCTTCTCATTGCATTCATCCAAGATTTGCTGCAAGCTACTCGGACAGAACTCGGTGATGATGTAAAAGTGGTTGTTTGCATAAGAAACTCCATAAAATAAGATCACATTGGGATGGTGCAATCGGGCCAACAAAGAAGCTTCCTGCTTGAAGAAAAGTTCAAATTGATGTGGATCCCATTTAAGTGAAAATAATCTCTTCACAGCCACGATAGATCCTGCATAAAATCCACTAAACACTTGAGAGGATGCTCCTTGACCAACCATGTTGCCCAATTCTATCATTTCGTATGGGATAAACCAATCTGTGGCATCTGATATCATAGCTTCCAATGACTGCTCAAATCCTTGTAACTCTGGACATTGCTCCATCAACTTCACCCTAAATTCACTCAGCCCCTTCTTTTTCAAGTAAACTGACTTGTAATACCACCCCCCTCCTATCATCCCCAAAAATCCACACACAACCCCAACAGCCAACCATTGAGTAGGCACCTCTGTCACCTTATCTCCACATTGCTTCCCATCCCATCCTGTGTCGCAATTGCACTTCCCCTTGCTTGTACAAGTTCCATGACCATCACAAGGTTTCGTACTCCCTCCTGGGCATTCTAAACAAGATGTTCCAGACATATAATATCCAGAGATACAATTTGAGCAAGTTGGTTGATCATATCCTGAATTACAGTTGCACCCTCCAGTCCCCTCCATCCCATCATCACAACTTCCAAAATTACAGTCATTTGTACAAGAAGTGTTGCATTTTGATCCATACCATCCAGAATCACAATCATCACAGCTTACGTTTGGATTGAAGTGATTGATACATTCACAAATTGAAGCGTTGTTATTCGTTGGATCTACTATACATGTTCCATTGTTTGAACAATCAGCAAAGCATGGGATGTCACAATCTTCTCCTGTCCATCCATCCTCACACAGTTGGCAATAATCTCCCTTGAAATTGGTGTCACAAATACAACTTCCACTCATATCCAGCTCTCTTTCACTGAATCCATGGAAGTAAAATAATTCCAAATCTTCATTAACTAACATCCTTCTTGCTGCTGTAGTTGGAGATGGTGTAATTGGAACGGGAGTTGGACTTGGTGTCGTCGGATCTAAAGTTGGATCAAAGGTAGGATCTAAAGTTGGATTAAGGGTAGGGTCTAAGGTTGGATTGTCAGTAGGATGAAATGTTGGGTCAGAGGTTGGGTCAGAGGTTGGATTTGATGTGGGACTTGGTGTGGTTGGATCAAAAGTAGGATCAAAGGTAGGATCAAAAGTAGGTGTAAATGTAGGATTTTTTGTTGGATGGAATGTTGGGTCAGAGGTTGGATTAAAAGTAGGTGTAAATGTAGGATTTTGCGTTGGATGGAATGTTGGGTCAGAGGTTGGATGGAATGTTGGGTCAGAGGTTGGTTTCATGGTCGGGTCAAAGGTTGGATCACTTGAAGGGGATACAGTTGGGTTCAAAGTTGGTTTAAATGAAATAGTCGGGTTAAAAGTTGGACTAAAGGTGGGAGCATCAGTTGGAGCAAAGGTTGGACCGTCTGTTATTATATAACACTCTCCATGTCCATTACACTTTTGACCATCCCAAATTGGACAGAGGGTACAATTCTTGGGATCTTCTGTAAACAAAGTTGAATCATCAGTTGAATCATCATTCACATTTGTATCTGTGTACCCATCATCACATTCATTACATGTTTCTCCATG
>Ga0209992_10002186_pt1 | contig 18500 bp, 20 predicted proteins | sample 2SBtaG_2_FD_182564 | JGI IMG/M metagenome (GOLD analysis project Ga0209992, IMG submission 182564) | Deep subsurface microbial communities from Kolumbo volcano to uncover new lineages of life (NeLLi) - 2SBTROV12_ACTIVE470 metaG (SPAdes)... | ecosystem: Environmental > Aquatic > Marine >... | reverse complement strand
TCAGAATTTCCTATGAGTACAGTTTGGAACTCATGGCAAGATACATGGACAGGAAGACCTGTTGAAACAGAAAGAAGAAACGTAGGTACATATAGAAAAAGAGGTGGTCATGGTTGGAGAGTAATGGCAAAAGAAGAAGTCACTACATCTCAACAGGTATCACAAACAAGAACAGGTATTAGAGCAGTTGCTGTACCTGAAACAGTAAGAACATCTATTGGTGATAGAGTTGTTTCAGTTGCATTTGTTCCTTTTATTAGAAGTAGAACATTAACATTTTCTGCAACAAGATTAAAACCTAATACTAGAGTTTATCCTTTCTTTGATAACATTGATGTTACTGCTTATGTAACACCAAATGGTGGTTCATTAGGTGGTAATTTAGTAACAGACGCTAATGGTGCTGTAACAGGTACGTTTGCAATACCTGATCCTAAAGTAAATGCTAATCCTAGATGGAGAACAGGTCAAAGATTATTCAGATTAACAAGTTCATCAACAAACAGTTTAACAAACGCAAACGTAGAAACAGCTGCAAACGTTGAATATGTTGCAAGAGGTTTATTAGAAACTGTAAGAGAAACTATCTTATCAAGTAGAGAAGCAAGAGTAGAGATGAGATCGGTTACTGAAAATCAAACTATTACAAGAACATCTACAAGAACGGAAGAAAGACAAGTTGGTTACCATGATCCACTTGCTCAAACTTTCTTAATTGATGATGAAGGTGGTGTATTCTTAACATCTATAGATATATTCTTTAGTACAAAAGACGCTGCAATACCAGTAACAGTTCAAGTAAGAGATGTTGTAAATGGTTATCCAGGTCAAAAGATATTACCGTTTTCAGAAAAGACATTATTACCTGCAGCTGTAAATACAAGTACAGATGGTTCATCTGCTACAACATTTACATTTGATAGTCCTGTTTATATACAAAATAACGTAGAACATTGTTTTGTCGTTATGGCAAACTCACAAGATTACAATGCTTATGTAGCAAGAATAGGTGAAACATCATTAGACTCAAATAGAACAATATCTGCTCAACCATACGCTGGTGTATTATTTAAATCTCAAAACGGTATGACATGGTCTGCTGAACAAAATGAAGATATGAAATTCAAATTAAGAAGAGCAGAATTTAGTAATGTTACAGGTACAGTTACATTAACTAACGATACATTAGGTACAAGAACACTTAAAACTAATCCTTTAAGAACAACAAATGGTTCTAAATTAATTAGAGTATTCCACCCTAATCACGGTATGTATGGTACAAGTAATACAGTAACTATTGCTGGTGTAGCAACAGGAACATATAATGGTCTTGCACACGATAAAATTAATGGCACATATACAAGTATTTCAAATGTAACTTTAGATAGTTATGATGTTACATCTACAAGTTCATCAAACGCTACTGCTACAGGTGATGTTGGTGGTTCTACCGTAACTGCAACACAAAACAGAGCATTTGATGTATTAAACTTGGGTGGTATTCAAACTATGACAGTACCTAACACAAACATAGATTTCTTTGTAAGAACAACATCAGGTAAATCAATACATGGATCAGAAACAGCATTTACAACAACTACACTTGCAAACAAACTTGCTGTAGTTAATAATGACAACTTATTCTTTACGGCACCTCAATTAGTTGCAAGTGAAATTAATGAGTCAGGCGATAGTACATTAGGTGTAGCTGCAAAAGGTACAGGTAAATCATTATATACAATTTTAGAATTATCAACTACTAATACAAAACAATCACCTGTATTAGATACTCAAAGAATGAGTGCATTTACAATTTCTAACAGATTAAATAGTCCTTCATCTAGTAACACACCTAATTTTGTTGCTGATACAGCAAGTACAGGATCAAGTTCGGCTGCTGTGTATTGTACTAAAGCAGTTCAATTAGAAAACAACTCAAAAGCATTAGACATTAGATTAACTGCAAATATAAGAGCAGAATCTGAAGTAGAGATGTATTTTAGAACATCAGGACCAGATGATGATAGACAGATAGAAGATTTAAGTTGGACACCTTTTAATTCAGATGGTAGTCCAGACGTATCTGTAGTACCTGCTGAAGATGATACTACATTTAAAGAAATTAAATTTACGGCAAGTGATATTAACGACTTTACATCATTTCAATTAAAAATAGTTATGAAAGGAACCAATTCTGCATATCCACCAGTATTAAGAGATATGAGAGGAATTGCGTTAGCAGTATAATGGCTAGAATTAGAGTAGAAAACCATACAAATTTAGTAAGGGATACAAACTCTAACGCAATTGTAAATGTTAATAAGTCTGAATATCAACTTTACATGAAAAGAGTAAAAGCAAGAGATTCTCAAAGTGATGAATTAAGAGGTGCAATAAGAGAGATAAATACTTTAAAACAAGACTTTTTTGAAATTAAAAAGTTATTAAAAGAGGTACTTAAAAAATAATGGCTGCAAGACAAATAACAGCAACGCAAACTTTAGAAGAATTTAGAACCGAGTTTAATGCTCTGTCTGCTACTGACTTTGGTGATATTGCTACACTTAATGCTGGCATTTCTGCAACGTCTGTAATAGGCGCTGTTAATGAATTATATTCTTCTATCGCAGGAAGTTTAGCATTCACTATTTCAGATGGTTCAAATACACAATCTGTTTCAAATACTCAAACTATCACATTTGCAGGTACGGCTAATCAATTAACGCCTACAGTATCAGCAACAGATACAGTTACATATGCATTAACAAGTGATGTTACCATAGCAGGTAACTTTACGGCTAGTGGTACAGGTACTCATACTTTAGGTCAAATATCGTTTGCAAGTAGCACAATTGCAAGTTCAGGTGCTACTGTAACAGTAGATGATAACTTATCACTTTCAGCAGGCAAAACATTAACAGCAGATAATATATCAAGTTCATTAGGATATGTTGACTTTGGCGCTAAACATGTAGTAACTAGTGGGTATTTGTACTCATCAGCTGCTCCAGGTTCACCTGCTATTGTATTTGAAGGAAATACTCAAAACGATTTTGAAACTATAATAACAGCTGTAGAGCCAACAGCAGATAGAACAATAACAGTACCTAATGAAACAGGAACACTAGTAACTACTGGTAGTTCAGCAGTAGTGACAGGTACAATGATCGGTGCAGATACAGTCGCAGAAGCCAATATGGCCAATGACGCTATCGGGCAAGATCAATTAAAAAGTGTAGTAACCTTGCAGATTTTAAACTCAGGTGGAACAGTAGTTAAAACTTTGTTTGGTGCAGGCGCTTAAAACATATAAATAGAAGAAAGGTACTTTGAAATAAAAGGTATCAGAAAAAATAAATGAGGAAATTATGGCAGTAGTAAAACCTTTATTCGTAGATTCAGGAAATCTAAAAGAGATGGACTCAACAAAGGTCGCAGAAATTGTTGACCAATGTGTGTACCAATACTCATTGAGTCCTAGTGTTGCATTATCAGTAGTTTCATCTAGTGGAACACTTTCAGCAATTAATGACACTAGAAAATCTGCTGGTGCTCAATCAACGAGTGCAAGTTCATTTCCAAGTGAAGGAACAACACAGGAACCACAAACAGTAACAGTAACTTACGACAAAGTAAGTGAAACTAGAACAGCAGGATCACCGACATCTGATACTGGTAAAACTTGGCCTGTTTATTACAACTCATCTGGTCAAATACAAGCAATGAGTTTAACGGATGTAAAAGATACATTTTTACATCCTGCAATAGATTTATTACAATCAGGTTCAACAGGAACACAACAAGGTGGTACTTATCACGTTTCAACAAGTACATCTGTTTCTGGATCATCATTAGTATCATCAACAGCAATCTTTACAGATACAAGAGCAGATACAGGTGCTTATTCAGCAGGTTCAATTCCTGAAACACAAGATCAACCAACAACTATTACAAACTACTATCTACATAAAATTACTGGTTCTCAAATTACATATACTGAACCATACTTTTTAGATGGTTCTAATAACATCAAAGAATTTACAACGGCTGCATTTGATTCACTATTACAAGAGTGGATGCAATACACAGCAGTATCATCTGGTGATGGTTATTCTTTAAGTTACAATATTGGTTCTTCTGGTTCTGGTAATACAAGAGGTTCTGGTATGGCAGATACTATTTTAAATGGTTCTGGTAACTATCAAACAAGACAAGTAAATAATGATGACTATAGAGCACAGGAGTTTCCTAATGGTTCGGCAACAACTGCAGCTACATACTACTTACGAATACACAAATCATAATAGATAATTATTTCTATTATAAATTATATTATGGATATATTATTAACAGGTAGTGAAGGCTTCATAGGTCAACACTTAAATAAATTCTTAAACGAACAAGGTCACAAAGTAATTTGCATAGACAAAGAGTCTGGCAATGATTTACTTTCCTGCGACTTAAAATATTCTGTAGATTTAGTTATACATCTTGCTGGTTTATCTGGCGTTAGAGATAGTCTAGGTAGACCAACAGAATATTGGGAACAAAATGTAATTGCAGGTCAAAGACTGTTTCAATATTTCAAAGACACAAGAATCTTATACGCAAGTTCATCAACAGCACACGAGCCATGGAAAAATCCATATGCCATGAGTAAGTATAGCCTTGAACAGATTGCACCACCTAATAGTGTAGGTATGAGATTTACAACTGTATATGGACCCAATGCTAGAGAAAGTATGTTAATACCAAGGATATTACGAAATGATGTTCCTTTCATTAACACAAATCATAGTAGGGACTTTATACATGTTGATGATTTAGTGAGAGCGATAGATAGTTTGATTAAGTCAAACGTTAAGGGTATTACAGATATAGGTTCTGGTACTACAAACAATCTTATAGAGTTAATAGAATACTTTGGTATAGATTGTGAAAGAGTTGTGGGAGAACACACCGAAAGACTAGATAACCTTGCTGATAATACCCTACTAAATAATATTGGTTGGACACCACAAGTTAATTTATATGAATACATAAAGGAGAATCGTAATGATAACTGAAGAATATCTAAAAGATCATTTTGTCAATGCATACTTCATTGACCAAGAAAGAAAAAACATAGAAGTATTAACAACTAACGAAGATAAGAGTAAAGTATTTACCACAATTATACCTTACGAAGAAGGTCATCATCAATGGGTAGCACTTCAAACTAAAATGAATATTGATCAATTGCATGAGGCAACTTATCAAAGAAACAAACTTGAACAAGAGCAGTTTGAAAAATCTGTTATGAGAATTGCTGAAAAAGAAGGTCTTATATTTGAGTTTGAAAACAAAAAACTTGATACTAAATTTTATCCTAAAATCTTAACTGCATTATTTGAAGACAATGATAATGTTGATCAAATCTTTGCATTGAAATTAGCATGTTTTGAAACTAAAGAGATTAATGACTCATCTAACAATGAGGGTAAGAAAAAGTTAAGACAGGCAAAAACTAAAATACAAGTATTAAAGGCTGCAATTGACATCATTGAGGGTTAAATGCAAATATTTGAGGCTTTTAATTTTCGTCATCAAACAAGATTTTTTGACCATGAGAAAATTCCCTCTAAAGAGTTTATTGAAAATATCTTATATAAAACACATGAGCTTGTTCCATCAAAACAAAATCTCATGCCTTATGCTGTTAAGATATTAGGTCCCGAACATACAGAAATCAAAATGGATATGTATGAATTGGCTTCTGAGGTTGAATATCCTGATCTTAATTTAAGAAATAAATACCGATTAGATAAGATTAAGAGTTATGAGCATAATAATATTCCTTATAATAATCGTTTCGCTAAAGGCAACTCTCAACTTTTTGCACCTTATATTTTATTGTTAATACCTAGAAAACCTGTAGAAAATACAAAACTTGCTAAAACATATAAAAAACGTGGTTTAGCTTATGCTGATGGTATTAGATTAAAAAAAAATCTTTCTAATGTAGAAATTGGTATGTTTAGTGTTATATTAAGTTATGTTGCTATTGAAGAAGGCTTAAGTACAAGTTATACTTCATGTCTTAATTCAAGCAAATTAATTGAAAAATATGAATGGTTAAAAAAAGAATTAAATTCACCTACTCTTGCTTTAAGTTTAGGATACAAAAGATCAAATGTGAATAGTGATAATCACCTAAAACGTATAAATCGTAATCTAATATCAGGTTTAAAAAAACCAGAGAAAAAACAAACTTTTGAGTGGATATGAAAACACTAATATTATTAATTGATTTTTATGGTCATCCTGCTTTGACTACAGATAGATATAATGATAATATAAGATATTCAGCATTAACTGAAATAATATCGTCAAGTTTTATTGATAAGACAAATTGTGCAATTTTTTCAACATCAATACCTCAAAATGATGAAAGATTATTAGAGCTTAAAAAGATGGCAACATTAAAAGGTTTTCCGTTTGTGACACCTATTCCTGGAACTAATAGTGTTCCTTGGGATGAAATATATTCTATAGATTACATAAAATCAAAACTTAAAGATTTTATTAATATTGATAAAACAGATACACAAATAATTGTAACAGGCACAAATACTTCAGGTTGCGTATATAAAAGTAAATCTATTGGTGCATATCATTGGTCAAAAGCAGGTTTTAAAACTAAAATATATTTACCTATGACTATTGAATATGAACAAAAAGGTATCAATGACCTTGAAAGAAATATAAATGGTTTTGCAACACTATATAATGAAATCAAAAAAGATAAATGTTTTGATATAGATATTGTTAAAAACTTTAACGATTTAAAATTACCTGTCTAAAAAGTATTCAGAATACCAACCAGTCCAACCCTTTTCTTGTAGATGATGCATTTGACCTAAAGTACATACGCTAAATTGAGGTGGTTGTTTATATAGATAATCTTTAATTGAAGGACAAACTTTATCATAAGTTTTATAATCAATAAATTTATAATACCATTCATCACTACCTTTTGTAAATCTTTTTATAAAGGCTTCATCTGTTGTTTTAAATCTATCCCATATATGAGATACATCACCAGTCCATGATACTATAGATGAGTTTAAAGGTGTATGAGCAGGTTCTCTCCACCATGTATCATCCAATAGTGTAAAATCTTTTCTTATAAGATCAGGTAATTTATCATAGATAACTAAATCTAAATCAAAGTATAGATTTTCACCATCTCTAAATCTATCATACATTTGAAACTTGTTAAACCAATTGCCATATAGATCATCTTCTATAACTTCAAAACTATCGTATTTTAGACCAGAGTATTCGTCTATCATATGTTTTAAGTTATCAACATGCCATTGACTAAACTTATCACCAAATCTACAACAAATTATTCTCATTTAATTTCGTATATATTAATTTCACGTGGAAGATGTGACATGGTATAAAAAACAGCTTTGTCTGGTAACTCATGTACATTACCATAAGGGTCAGTTGCTTTATCTGATTTAGATATATCAACTATAGAACATTGTCTATATTTCCGACCTCTTACATCTCGTTCTTCGCCTCTATCTTTTAAGGAAAGATTATGCCCATTAGCTGCACCTATTACTAGTTCGTTATCATCTGATTCATTTCTAGGTCTTCCTTCTTGCGAATAACCTATACCTACACCGTATAACATCTTTTTCTTTTTATGTATGTGTATATCTTCATATAGACCCATTCTGCGTTCCCAATTAAAATCACAATCAGGTCCTTGACTATTATTCTTATTACAACCAGTTGCATAACCTAATTCAACAGCTGCTCTCATAACTAATCCTAACGCAGTACCTACTGCAACTAATCCATTTTCCCATCTAGCTGGATGATCTGTTGGAGTAACAGAACCCTCATTTAAATAATTTCTACTTGTTGGTGGGTGTTTCATAACAAATAACATAAACATATTAGCGTTCATTTGAGGATTACGCCACGTTGCAGGTGGTTTACCTGAATGAGTATATCCCCACGACCACTTATAAAGTTCTTCTATTACTTTTCTATCTGTTGAATAATGAATATCATAATATGCTTCATGTTGTTTTGATGGTGCATTTTGAGCTATCCACAAAAGATAATCAACATGCTCTTTAGGCATAGTTTTTGAGTAGTCCCAATTTCTTTGACACTTTTGAATTTTTTTTATATATTCTTTTTCTTGTTCTATATTAGCTATTGTTTGGATAGGAGCCGTCATAATATTCCTTCAGTTCTGGGAATGTATCAAATAAATGTGATTCCCATTTTGTTCCTTCATATGCTTTATCCTGTTGTAACATATAATTTAATGTATCCTGAAAATCATTGTCTGGTTCTTCAGGCATTCGTAGTGCAGCTTGAATATCAGGCCAACCCTCATACTTTGGTATAAGTTGATCTTTTAATTTTTTAGGTAAGTTATTTACTCTTAATGATTTAGGTCTTTCAATCATCAACCAACCAGCACTTCTTATACCAGGATTCTTAGCACAATATTTAATTACTTCATCAAAACGTAATACACTAAAACAAGTAACAACAGAATTTACATCAACATATGCTTTACCTTTGTACTTGTCAGCATTTAATAAATCAATATTTTCTTCTATTTCTTTCCAGTTTGATCTTCTTCTTAAATACTCAGCGTTTTCATTAATACCATCAATAGAGGCAGTAAATGAAACTTGTTTAAACTGTGGTATAAAGTCAATAAATTTATGTTTGCCTTCGCCTAGTTTTGTAAGATTAGTTTGAAACTTAACTGTTATATAAGGTGCGTGACCTGTCTTAACTATTTCAGTTAAAAAATCAAAATACTTTTTCATTATGAGTGGCTCACCACCTATAATTTTTATACTATTAAGATAAGGTGCAAGTTCTTTTATTTGATCTACAACTGATTTTCTATCTATCTTGTTTAGATTATCTTCAACAAGTTTAATTTTACGTTTAGTATTTTTCATTGTGCCAAACATTTTTTCACTATAAACACCATGTTTATCCATCATATCAATACGCATAGATGAGCTATCATGGTTACACATATGACAATCTAAATTACATTCAATACCAAAAGACTTCAATTGTATTTGCATTATTCTTTCGTCAAATGTCCATTGACCTGACTGCTCATACATTCTAACGTTTCTTTCGATTCTATCCCAACGTTCTTTACTATTTGACTCTCGCCACATGTGGTGTGTTCTACGAGATTTACCATATCTTGTTTCATCTTTAACACATCTTATACAATGTTCATTAATTGCTTTAGTACCATGTTTTGCAGGATCTAACATTTCTTTTCTTAAATTTTTTAGATAATCACTATCTTCCATCCATGTTTTTATAGGTGTATTGTTTATAGTATGTTTATCACTTTTACCTGCAAGACAACATGCCTTATAAGAACCATCTAGTTCTATAAACATTTCAGCAAAAGGATGAACACAGAACCAACTTCTTTTATCTTTTGCTCTATTCATAATAGAGTTTTTGTCTTGTTTTCTTTCTTTACCAGTTTCAGATAAACTTTTAAACCAGTCTGAAGTATCTACATTGCCAGGCATACTGTTTGTAACAGCTGCCATTTTTTTATCTTTAAATATCTTTTCCATTTCTTGGTCCCAAATAGTGTATTATTTTTATATTTTCGTGTGAGTCACCTAGTATCATATAATCTGTATTAAACTTTTTAGCATACATTTTATTTAGTTCTACGTTTTGTCTATCTTCATTTGTATATTTTACAACCCACTCACCTGGCAGATACTTAATATTTGCTTTATGTTCATCTAGTTTCCAATAGACATAGTTTTGTTCGCCGTAATATTTGTAATGAACATCACCTTTATTATAGTAGTGTAATTGCCAGTATTCTGGATTTAATGAGAAGTCGTCCCATATATAATTAAAACTACCTGACTTAAACTTATAAAAACCACCATTAATAGGTATTATAACTCTATCAGCAAATTTATTTGTTTTAACATTCCACCAACTATCATATGTAAGTAACTCTCCTTCTTCTACAGAATAGTTTAATATCTCATCAACATTACCTACAATCTGTTGATCAATATCCATAATAATTATATCATCACCAGGATTTTGATATGCAAATTGATTACTAAAAAACTTTAATTTATGCCAATGTTTTTTAATGTTACTATGATAGTTATAAGGTAAAACAACATCAGCATCCACACCTCTATCTGCAAGACAAATAAATTCAAAAGGTACAGTACTATTTTCTTTTAGCGATCTGTATAATTTTGAAACTGCATTAGGGTGATATAGACCCTCAAAATATACCGTACATATTTTAAGCATTATTATATGCTCTCCAAACAACATCAAATTTTTTATTGATAGCATGACATAGCACAACTGATTTAGGTACAAAACCTTGATCAGAAAAGAAGTAATGCCATTTTTGATTTAACCATTGTATTGGTACATCATTTTCTGCTATCTTAACTGCAAACAATGTTTCATTATCCCAACCAAAAAAGTCTGTAATCTTTTTAGGATATATATCATGGCCTTTAGTTAGTCTGCTCATTTCTGTCATATCAGAATCAAAGTTATCAAAATATTTTAGTTTCTGTATATGTTCTTTACTTGCACCAATAATACCTGTATTTACTACATGATGTTTAGGATTTAAACCTCTATCTAATAACATTGCTTGAGCATTATAATACTTTGCTGTCGGACTACGAATAGTTTGTGATCTTTCAGTTACATCATCCATAGGAATAACTTTATGTGTATTGTGTTGTATCCCAATACCTTTTGATAAATCCCATGCCTCAAAGAAGTTTTCAGCATGCATAGGTACTACATCAAAATCTAAATAAAGCACTTCATCATATTGTTTAGCAAGTTCGCAAAATAAATGTATCTTATAAAAATTTACTACATTATATGCTGTAATATATGGATACTTTCTTTGCATATTTTCTTTGTATAAGATAAAATCTACATCATACTCAAACATTTTAAAATCTACGCCCAATTGTTTTGCATACCATTTTTTACAAGCTACTAACTTTGTATAGTTTTCTTTAAAGGCGTCCTTTGTGACATAATTTATAGGTACAGATTTATTTGGTATCAATATATTCTTATCAAATATATCAAGTTCATCTTTTGGTATATCAATGTAAAAACTATATATTACTCTTTTCATATTTACCTACTATCAAGTATCTACTTCCTCTTTCATCTGTAACTTCATTTTCGCTTAAAACTTTTGCTGTATCAGGTAGTTGTTTCTTAAATTCCTCTATATTATTTACACAATTAACATGACCTTTTATATCAAACATATTATTTGAGGTGTAAGCAAAATAAGCGTTTGTATTTAAATTTAATTCTTTCATTGGTCGCATATGCTCACAAGAAGTATTAATAATTAAATCGCACCACTTTATTCTTTTAGCAGTAGGTGCCCAATTAAATACATCATCAATAACATAATCTAAATTTACATTTTTGTAATGACTAAACAATCTATTTTTTGATATTCTCATAACTACATCATCTGTATCAATCAATGTAATTCTTCTAGCTTCTTTAAACATTGGTATCAATATACTACCATACCAACAACCAAAGATAACTATATCAGATTTAGAATTAATATCAACATGATTGTGTATCATATCTTCTAATTTTTGTTTAGTCTTAAACTGATTAGGACTATACGAGTCTAACAAATCGGTATTGTGTCTGCCTTCTTTGATTATGTTTTTAAAGAGTTGTAGATCAATCATTATAACTTATATTCAGGAACCGTTTCTGTATTATTAAAGTCATAGTATCCATATGCCCAATATTTTTCTCTACAAGGCCAACATCTTTTACAAGGTTCTGCACCAGGTTTTGTATAAGACAAATTAAAATCTCTAGTCATATTTTTATACACAAAGATTTCTGTTTCGCAAGTTTCAGTTACAGGAAATAAAGTTTTGTCTAAACCAAGTTCTTTTACTAAACCTGCAACTTCTTTTTTATTCATATTACGAAATGGTCTTATTTCATATTTGTGAGTATCATAATAAAAAAGTTTTCCGTCAATCATTTTCTTTTCTCTTTTTGATACTAGATTCCTTTTGAAGTTTCTATCATTAGGAAAACCACTAAAGCTATCTGTAATTATATTAGGCTGTTCTTCTATAGGTGGGTTTAGAGTTTCACCAGACATATATACGTTTAGTTCAGGATATTTTTTAAATATATCTTCGTACCATTGTTGTTGAAATACATCTTTAGGATTATATTTTTTTCCTGTCTTTTCAAATTCTTCTATCATCTCTTTAGTTTTTTTCCAATTAGATGTATCAAAAAATGCTACTTCAGCTTCTAACAATGTGCTATCAGGTAATAGTTCTCTTAATTTACTTTCAACATTTAATACTGCGTCCATAGCTGCAGGTCTTAACTTATTAAACATTGTAACAGGTAATAATTTCTTATTAGGGTATTTACTCATCATAAGATAGGTCATAAATGCAGAGTCAATACCTCCACTTATTCTCATACCTATCAATTCTTGTTTTTGTATAATCTCATCCATTTCAGGAGTGATTACTTGATTTACTACTTTTTCTATATTCATTTTAAATTTCCTCCATTTCAGGTTTTACATATCACCTTATCATTAATTATTAATATATCTAAGGCCGTTCTATTAAAAGTATTTATCGCTTGTTTAGGACTCTCTACTATAGGTTCTCTACAATTAAAACTAGTATTCAATAACATTGGTATGCCTGTTATCTTATAAAACTCATTAATAATATTGTAAAACTTTTCATTAAATTGTTTATTGACCGTTTGTATTCTTGCTGTATTATCAACGTGAGTAATGCCAGGCACCTTATCTGTTTTAACTTTACATATTCTACTCATATAAGGACTAGGTAATCTTGTATCAAAGTATTCTTTGTAGTGTTCTTCTAATACAGCAGGTGCAAATGGTCTAAAGTCTTCTCTCATCTTTATTGTATGATTGATAATATCTTTTATATCAGGATTACGTGGGTCTGCAAGTATTGATCTATTACCTAAAGCACGATTACCACTTTCAGATTTACCTTGAAACCACCCGACTATCTTACCATCAGCAATTTCTTGTGCAATTTTTTTATAGTCAGCGTCTTCACCTACATTATGTTCGTATTCTATACCAGCAAATGTTTCTGATTTATGTATATTATTATTGATAACACAATCGGCATGCATATACGTACCTACTGCTTGACCTTCATCACCTACAGCAGGTGGTACAAATACATTCTCATAATGTTTTGTAAATTCTTCATTCATATAACCATTGTAAGCAACACCACCTGCAATACATAAGTTATCACAACTCTTTAACGGATAGACAAATTCTTTTATTTTATCTATTGTAAATTTTTGTAGTGTATGTGCTAAATCATCTATGTTATCTATCTTAATATGTTGAAAATGTTTTTGTTTCTTTTCAGTAATAGGACCATCAAGTATAGTTTCAAATATATTGTAATAGTATTCACTATATTTACCATACCCAACTTTACCCATTAACTTACTAGCACCTAGTGTGCCAAAACCTGTTAAGTTAGACATATGATTCCATAACCAACCGATAGGTAACTTATCTGATAGATCAATTAAGTTTTCATCTTTATCAAAGAAGACACATCTATATTTTGAACCTATACCATCAATCGCAAGTATATCAGATTTTTCATAACCTGAATTAAGAAAAGCATATGCGGCGTGTGATTGATGATGATCTATAAAATAAATGCCATTTTTATAATAATGATCCCATAGTTTCTTTGGTTCATAATCAAATACATCTTGTGGTAACATATCTCTACACATTCTAATACCACCATACGTATATGTAAATGCTAATACGTCATCTGTTTTTTTCCAATACTCTTTTACAAACTCGTCATTTAATCTATAGTCGCCAGGGTTTAATATATCTGATTGATGGTCATATGCCTCAGCATGATAAGGTAGATTATGTTTAAATCTAGTAAATCTTTCTCTTTGATTATGAAAGACACCATCATATGTATTGTGGTCGTGTAGATTTAATGCAACTGCAAATATTTTATGCATTTAATAACCTCGCATATTTTCTCATAGGAAAATGACCTTGAGGTTCAACCCATTCCATACATGTTTTACAATAATTCTCATATTTAAATAATCTAAAATTCATCATCTTGTCTATATTTTCTTGTGTAATCTCAAAGTTCTTTGAAACAATAGAATTGTTAGCAAACTTTTTACTACAATGTACTATATGCCTTTTCTCAAAATCAATAACAGGTACCATAGGAAAGGCTGCACACATCTTACGATCTATTTCAGCTGCTTGAGTATGTACTTCTAATATATCATCTTTGTTAGGTGTTCTACCATTAAATGATTTCCACATTGTATTCTTGTGATCTAACTGTTTCATTTCTTCAGGAAACAGATGTTTATATTTAAAAAAGTTAGGTGTCTTTACACATAGATTGAAATTATTATAATCATTTTCTTTTATGAAACCATAAGGTGGTAGTAAATCTAAACTACCAAGTTTTTTGATACCGTCTTCGTAAAAATCTAATATGTTATGTTCAACATAAAGTATTTCAGGATCTTTTAGTATATGTGGATATCTTTTACGTACAAAAGAGTTTGATAGTACCGAACACACATGATTAGGATTCTTTTTAACTTCAGCAATCACATCATCTAAATTTTTTATTAGACCAGGTTCACCACCTAGTAAACAAACACGTATTTTATAATTTCTTAAATAGTGTAATGTTTGTTTTAAGAAATCCATATCAACTGTTAAGTTTCTCATCTCTAAAGTATAAGATGTACAATAATGACAATCTTTATTACATGACATTGACATAAAGAAGTCTATGGCTAAATAATTTTCTTGTATTTCAGATAGTGTTTTCATAAAACTTATTAAATGCTATTTTTAACTTTCTTTTATTTTTAAATGGTTCTTCTTCTAAATAACCTGGTGTTTGATATATCTTCTCTACAATATAATCATAGATAGGTTCAGTAGTTTCATTTAAAAGATTTTTATCAAACAGATCATCGCCTAATATCTTTTTCATATCTTCTACAAATTGATCTTTCTTATGTTCTAATGTAATGATAATTGTATTAATAATTTTATTTACTTCTTGTTTAGTCATCCATGGGTGTATAGGTAAAGACAATATAGTATCACAAACTATTTTGCTTATAAACATATCATCTGCTCTATGTTCTATTTCTCTATACATTTTGTTTTCAGATAAAGGTAGATCATAATGTACTTTTGCGTCTAATACTTTTTTAAGATTATCTCTAACTTTTTTATTCTGTAATCTGATTACATATTTGTGATAGTTATGATCTAAACCGTTTGTTGTAGGTTGTATTGTAACATATTCTTGTAATTGTTCATCATACATTTTAGCAATTTCTTGTCTTTTAGATTGCCATTCTTTCATCTTATTTAATCTAAAATTAATAAACTCAGCATTTATTAATAACATTTTAGAGTTATAACCTAACATCTCACGCTCACCATGTTTTCTTAACTTCTTAAACATCTCTGCTTTTTCTTTGTCATCTGTACAGATAGCGCCGCCACCTGCAATCCCAGCAACAACTTTGTTTGCATTGAAACTTAATGTTGATATGTCACCTATTGATCCTGCCTTAACACCATTTAGACTTGCACCTAATGATTGAGCTGCGTCTTCAATAAATGCAATATTCTTTTCTTTACAAAATTCTAATATCTCTTTTGTATCTGACATGTTACCAAATAGATGTGGATAAACAATTGCTCTTACTTTGTCTGAATACATACGTTTAATACTATCTAACGACATATGATAAGACAGCACTTCAATCTCACAAAATACAGGTGTTGCACCGACCATAGATACACAAGACGCTGTAGATATCCATGAGAATTGTGGTACTAATACCTCATCACCTTTTCTTATGCCTAAACTTCTTAAAGCAAAATGTAATGCGTCTGTGCCGTTACTACATGCAACAACATATTTTCTGCCTGTGAGTAATTTAAGTTTGTCTTCTAAAAACTCAACGTTTGCTTCTTGTTCTTTTTGCATTGACTTTTCAAAAAGTTGTAGATAATCAACTTTGTTTTCTCTAAAATCTCTATCCCAACCTGTCATATATAAACCTCGCTAGTTTTTCTTGTCCTTGTTTATTAGGGTGTAAATCTAAACTTGATATTCTGTCTGTATTTGATTCTATTGCCTTTTCACTTATATTAAAACCCATCAATCTTTTATCTGTAGGCCAACCTATAAAGTTATTATTAATAATTTCGTAGTATGGACTATTATGTATTTGTGCCAAGTATTTCTTTTCTTGTGTTTCTTTCCAATGTTTTTCTTCTTTTGTAAGATCAGCAGCCTTGTTTAATATAGGTACTTGTTTAGTTTCATCTTCTGGCCAGTCTTTTGTTCTTCTTCTAATTAGTTCTTGCCATAGATAACCTTTAAACAAGTCTATCATTTGAAACTGTTTATAAGGTAATTTTAAATTTTCACAAACCATCTGAAGACTATAATAATATCTTAATGATCTATCTATCCAGTAATACATACAACCTTTTGAATCATACATATCATTTGTCCATTTAATCTTTTGAATCATATCATTCTCATTATACGTCCATTTTCTATTTTTTAAATATAAACTTTCTATCTGATAGTCACGTCTAGGTGCTGTACTCCAAGCTGCGATAACTAAACCTATTTTAGAGTGATCAATAGTTTGTAATTTATCAATTATATTACTATAGATATATTCTTGTCCTGCACCCGACTCACTTAAATTTACAAGTTGCATATCTAACTTTTCAGCAAGTAATTGTGGCCATTTAGGCCAACTAACATCTAAATCTGGATGATGTACTGATCTAAATCTATCGTTTGAATAACTACAACCACCAACTAATAATATTTTTTTCATTAATTTTATTTTTGGTTTCCTCCAGTTGATGGTACACCATCTATTTCTTCTATTTTTGTTCTATCTCTACCTGTTCTTTTTTTACAATGAGTAATACAGACAGGTACGACTTTATCAATATTTTTTTCTGCTAAATCTTTTGCAAACTGTTGCCATTCTTTTGTTAATAATATTTCTTCAATACTATTATAATCACTTACTTTACTAACTTTTAACATCTGTTTCATAATAGGATGTTTCAATGCTTTTGCTTGATCCATCCAACAACAAGGTATTAGTTCTCCTCTATTTGTCATAGCAGGCGACATGCGATATTCTATTGAACCATGTTTTGGCATACATCTAGGTTCCAATATTATTTTTTTATCATAGGGCATTAAGTGCTACCTCTTTATTTTTTGGTTTCAATGGGTCGTCATCACCTTCCCAACGTGATGATTGTATTAACATAAATGGTACATCAACTTCTTTTGCTAATTTTTTTGCTTGTTCTATATGAGTTTCATTATAACTAAACACAATGTATTGCCAGATCGGTTTATTTTTTAAATATTTTTTACTCTCTACCATTATATTAAATAGTTTTTCACCGTCTTGGTTTACACGATACATATGACTTTCTTCAGGCAGACCATCTATACCAAATATCCATTCAGCGTCTGGATTTGCTTTGAAACATTTTATATAATATTCTTTAGATTTAGCTGAGGCTGCGTTATGTATTTCACATCTTACATTTTTCTTACGTAACATTTCTAATATCTTTGAAAATTTAGGGTGATGAACAGGATCAGATAACTGACCACAAAATCTAAAGTCATTATAGAAGTCAGATATTTTATCTATTTCTTCTAAAGTAAGATCACGTCCTGGTACTTTAAGACCATTGTTACGCCATTGTCTTTGTCTTTGACATCTAGGACATTCAAGTGGGCACCTAAAACCAATGTCAATATTTAATGATTTTCTATTCATAAAATATTGTATATCTTTAGTTATATCTAACTCTTTTTGTGTTTTATTGCTCATATCAATTTCAATAAATTTTTTAACTTATCTTTACTTTGTGTTAGGCAGATAACAGGTCTATTCCAATAAACCGTTCCGCCATCTTGCTTATATTTATCCCTTAAATAAATGACCTCTTTTTTGAGCCATCTAAATTCCATGAATAGTCTAGGTGCAGGATCAAAGTTAGGTTTTGTGTAAACATATGTTTCAAATTTACCTAGTATATTTGTAATTGGCACTATTAGATTGTTTAGTTTAGGGTTTATAAATTTGTCATTGTAAGTTATAATACCATGATCGGAATAATTGTGTATGTGTTTTTCTACTTCTCTATAGTATATTTCATTTGTGCCTAAAAACAAATACTTAAATTGTATATCTTCTTTTACAGGTTTGTATATACTAAAGTTTATTATCTTTTCAAATTGTTCTCCTACACC
>Ga0209992_10002184_pt1 | contig 18507 bp, 17 predicted proteins | sample 2SBtaG_2_FD_182564 | JGI IMG/M metagenome (GOLD analysis project Ga0209992, IMG submission 182564) | Deep subsurface microbial communities from Kolumbo volcano to uncover new lineages of life (NeLLi) - 2SBTROV12_ACTIVE470 metaG (SPAdes)... | ecosystem: Environmental > Aquatic > Marine >... | reverse complement strand
AATGTCTGCATGACAATTGCGCTATAAACTACAAACTGGGAGAGCAAAATATATTTTCTAAAACTACTGATGAAGACATCTCCGTTAGCAAGATAATTAATGGTGTAAATAGGGAAAATTACAGCTCATTCAACGAATTAGATAATTACTTTGATGAGGAAAAACTGATATCTAATCTTTTAAACTGGCTCAATCAACACTTCTCATTTAATTATTTGGCATATCAAAGACCAAAACTAAAAATAGTAGCCGCCAGTAAAATTAACGAAATTGCTTTTGGTAGTGCACTACCAAAAGTAGTTAATCAGAAAAGATTGAATGTTTATGGTTTATACAAGTTTGATGAGAAAACTATATATATTCTGGATTCCATTGATTTAAATACCACAAACGGCAAGGGGATTCTTTTACATGAACTAGTCCATTACGTTCAATATCAAACGGGTAAGGAAAAATTTGTTAATTGTATAAAAGAACTGGAATCCGAAGCCTATAAATTAGAAGCGTCTTATTTAAAAGAGAATGGACTGGATATTGATTTCAAGTATGCAGAGAAATGCTTATGACCTGGTGGTTATGGGGAATTTTAATTCAGCTTGTCGGTTTGTTTTTCGTGCTTATATTTTTAAGAGGTGCGTGCGGGAAGAAGGAATAGATTTATCCTCTGCAGGATTTAATGTTCCAGTAATCGCAGTTACAGAACATAGGAAATCCTCATCAAGGATAACCGGTTGTTCAGAAAACGGATACTTTACTTACACAATATTTTAAATTTAGAAATTATGATCTGGAAATATAATCCAGACAATGTATTTGGAAAGCCCAGTGAAAATGAAAAAAATAGTAGCGTCGCATTCGGAAAAAGACATAAAAGAAGAATTAATGAAAGAAAAAATCCTTGTTGTCGATGATGATGTGTTGATGGCACAGATGATTAAATTAACCCTGGAAAGAACATGTAATTATGAAGTCCGAGTAGAAACTGATGCTTTAAATGCTGTTTCTGTTGCACGTACCTTTAAACCTAAGTTGATTCTACTCGATATCATTATGAAAAATCTTGGTGGCGAAGATATTGCTTGCATAATCAAGGAAGATCGAGAACTCCGTCACATAAAAATCGTTTTTCTTACAGCACTTTTAACCAAGGATGAAATAGGTGGTTTAGGTAAAAAGATAGGTCGGTTTTGGTTTCTTGCTAAACCTGTAACAGATGATGAACTGCTCTCTGTGATAGATAGAAAATTAGGAATGCGGTAAATTAATAAAGTAACTTGCCTTGTCGCGAGGGAGAGCGGAAATCCTGCTTCGAATCATGGCATGAATTTATTGAAAAAAGCTGTTTATCTGGCGTGCCTTTCAGCGGCGACCTCAAATACTTATGCAACTGATCTTGTTATCAATTCAACAAGAACAGCAACTGCGACTTTTTCAGGAACAGGAGACCACTAAATGCTATATCCACGAACACATTCGGACAATATTAACTGGGAAATAAGACTTAATGCCAGCTTGATGCTCATATATTTAAAAGATTATAAAACAGGATTAGTTTCACAATTCTTTTCGACAGAAAAAGAATTAAAACTTTCAATAAAAATGAGTCAATTAATTGGCTGAATGTTTAAATAATTATTTTCTATTGATACCAAGCATTTCAAGTAAATAATAATATCTACAACAGAATTAAAATAATCATGAAAAAATCAGAATTGATACATAAAATTACGAGAAAGAATACAGAAATTCGAGATGAGGATATTGAGAATGCTGTAAATATGATTCTTGAATATATGGTAAGTTCTTTAGCTAATGGTAAGCGAATTGAAATAAGAGGGTTTGGGGTTTTTCAAACAAAATATACTTCACCAAGAATGGGGCGTAATCCGAAAACAGGGGAATCTGTACTGATAATAGGAAAATATAGGCCTCGGTTTAAAGCAAGTTTTATAATACTAGAAGCAATAAATACGATTAAAGGCTGACCTACTCCAGTAACGAGTGATCTCGTTTCTGGGTCAGGTCTAATGTTACCAAATCGCTTGTAGTAATAAAAAAATATCTATTAAATTAAGCAGGAAGCAAAATAATTTCCCAGGCGATAGTGTTTGAATTGTGTCAGATCGATAGTATCAGTAACTTGAGAAGACCCTCCACAATAAAAAATCGAACAAGGGAACGATGACACATATAACGTGTCAATCTAGTTGCTTTCTTCTCCCTTCCAGGATTGCATCTTGCGATAGATAGTTGATGGACTAACACCTAATAATGCTGCGGCCTTCGGGATATTCCCTTCATATTTATCCACTATTTTCTCAATATGATCTTTTTCTACCTGCCACATTGGCTTGATGTCATCCTTAGCAATACTTACTGTATCCTCTCCCTTTATTTTGACCTTGATATCGATGACATTTTCAATTCCTGATTGGGATTCAGCACTATTATTTATAATTGTATCTAGTGGGGATGGAAGCATATCGGGACTAATCAGATCACCGTTATTATTGATAATAATATTTTGTAAGATATTATACAGCTCTCGAATATTTCCCGGCCAACCATAGAGTCCTAATATTGACTCAGTTTCAGGCGCAAGACCTGTAAAATCCTTACTTTCTATTCCTGATATCTCATTAACAAACTCTCTAGCCAGCTCAATAACATCATTTTCCCGTTCTCGTAATGGTGGTAACTCTATTGGGATAACATTTAATCGATAGTATAAATCCTCTCTAAAGCGTCCCTGATTGACTTCGGATAAAGGGTCTCTATTTGTTGCACTAATAATACGTACATCTATCTTTTCAACTTTATCGCTTCCGACTTTTTGAACTTCCTCCATCTGGATGACGCGCAAGAGTTTTGCTTGCAATTCGAGATCCATTTCACAAATCTCATCCAGAAATAAGGTTCCGCATGAAGCGCTTGCCATAGCACCGACACGCTGTGATGTTGCACCCGTAAACGCACCTTTGAGATGACCAAAGATTTCGCTTTCCATTAACATTTTCGGGATTGCTGCACAATTTATTGCTATGAATGGTTTTTTGCTACGTGGACTTAGCTCATGAATTGCCTTGGCGCATAATTCCTTACCGGTGCCGCTTTCACCTGTGATTAAAACAGATGCTTTGCTAGACGCTACATTTTCAATGGTACGGTATACGGTATGCATTTTGCTGGATGAACCAACAAAATCATGAAATCCGGCTCGCTCAGCATCTTTAAGTGTATTAATAATGTCTGTGAGACCTTGTCTTTCCAGGGTATTTCGTACAGTGGTCAATAAACGATCGCCACTAAAAGGTTTTTCAAGAAAATCTAATGCTCCCAATTGCATTGCATTAACAGCCGTATCGACTGAGCCATAAGCAGTAATAATAATAACGGAGGTGGGAAATTGTTTTTCTTTGATATATTTAAGAATATCCATGCCATCCATATCGGGTAGATTCAAGTCAAGCAACACAACTTGTGGCAGGCGTCCGTCTAGAACTGAAAGAGCATCTTGACCATTATCAACGTGATGAATATCAAAAGGTTCCTTCTTTAAATACTGTTGGATCATTTTTGCCATACTTAGCTCATCTTCTACCAACAGGATAAGCTGTTTATCTTTTTTACTCATAATGATTTCTTATTAAGAATTATTACGTATTACCAAGTTCTCTTTCAATAAACTCAATGAGTTCATCAATATTTATCGGCTTAGCGACAAATGATCGCCCAGCAATTTTACCCTCGTTTCTCTCTGCTTCCTGTTTAGAAATTAGAGCAGTTAAAAATATGATATTGGTATCTCTTAATTCTTTATCTTTCAGGATTTTTTCAGCAATTTTACTCCCAATCATATCTGGCATCATAATATCCAGTAAAATCAAATCCGGCTTGAACTCAAGTGCAGAAGTTAAGGTATTAGCCCCCTCATTTTCCGTCCTGACTTCAAATTGCCCTGTATCTTCAAGATTTAACTTCAGCATTCGAGTTAGACTTTCTTCATCATCGACAACAAGTATTTTTATTTTAGTCATGCTTTGCCACCTTAAATAGCTTTTAAAAAGATTGATACAATAACACCGCCTTCTTTGTGGTTTTGGATATCTATATATGCATTGTGTAATCTAACTATATTCTCGGTCACAGTTAACCCCAAACCTGTACCAACACCTGCATTTTTAGTAGTAAAAAATGGTTCAAAAATCTTGTTTTCATTCTTTGGTTTTATACCTGAACCGGTATCTTTAATTTCAATTACGACAATATTATTAGTCAGCCTAAATTGTCCGGTGCTACTTAGCTTGTGTTTTTTTATTTCATTTTTTAATTCACTGGCATATGTTCTGATCAAAAGTGTGCCTTTTGTACTCATAGCATGGATTGCATTCATGAAAATATTAATAAATACCTGTTGAAGTTTACTTCGATCTATTTCAACAAAAGGAAGTATTTCTTCCAATTGACACTCTACATTTATATTATATTTTGTAAATTCATGTTTAATTAATTGTAATGATTCTTCGATAACCGGGTTTAATTCCTGTTTCTCAAGTTTTAGCTGTTTAGATGCTGAAAAATCAACCAGTTCTTTTATTACAGAATCTGCCCTGTGTATTGCATTAACCATATCATGGATAACCTCATCAATGGATTCATTCTTATGTAAGGACTTTTGCAAATAATTAATACCTAACAGGATAATTGCTAATGGATTTTTTACCTCATGGGCAACACCAGCAGAAAGCTTACCAATGGTGTCCATTTTTTCAGCTTGAAATAATTGAAGTTGCGTTTCCTTTAACTCCTCAGTTCGCACTTTTAATAAAGCGTTTGTTTTTTCTTGTTCGGCCTTGAGTTCTTTCTGTGTGTTTACTAATTCTATATTTGTTTCATTAATTACATTCTTTAAGCTGGTCAATGTCTTGAATCTTTCCTTTTCTATCGCCTTAGCCTCTATACGTGTTGAGATATCTGTAAAACTCACCACCGTACCGATGACATCTCCATGAATTAAAATCGGTAAAGAGTGGCATTCTGAGCGGAAGTTGCTACCATCCGCTCGCCACAATACTTCATCATTGCTAAAGGATTCTTTTCCTTCCTGAGATGACTGATATATTTTGCTTTCTTCGATCGGGTAAGGAGTTCCATTATCACGCGTATGATAGATAAGTTGATGCATGTTCTTCCCCATGAGTTCTCCTTCAGATTGATATCCCAGCATCTTCAGACAAGCCCGGTTGGCAAAGGTGCACTCGCCATTGAGATCGATACCGTAAATAGCTTCAGCAGTTGAATCAAGTAATAATCGGTTACGTTCTTCATTTTCTGAAAAAAGTCGAGCAAATTCATATTCTTTTCCACTATGTTCCAACAGTCTTACACTCAATATAGTAGCTAACAGGATGCAAAAGATAATGACCAACAACTGAGACGTAAACAAACTTTCCAAATATGAGTGATTCGGGACTACCTCGTATTTCCATTTAAGAGATTTAAAATCGATTTTCCCTTCTTTAATTAACCCAGAATTACTCTCGCCATTGAATGTGTTTTTAGTATAAATTATATTATTGATCGAAGATGCTGTATCAAAAATTTTCAGGGAAACCCCTTCCATATCTATATTTTCTATAGCAGATTGAATTGCACTGCTAACATAAACAGAGAGTGAGACAAAGCCTGAGAAAATATTGTTGTTTTTAAGAGGTAAAATTAAAACAATACTCTTGTTATCGCCTTTACTTGAATCCAGGCTGAACGGGTGGCTGATTACGAGTTGATGCGTTACCATTGCTTCCTTCCTTGCTAACTTTGAATAAACACTGGTTAAGGTATCAAACCCCATAATCCTAGCATTCTTATTATAAATGGAACGCATTGTTATTGGCGTATATTCTTCACGGTTACTCGCACGTTTAAAATTACCTAAACCATCACGCTCTACAATCTGGAACTTGTTTGAATAAATTTCGCGCATGCTGTTTTCGTAAGATTGCCGCTCATCCGCCTTAACAAGTTTCTGATAAGATATAGCGTGTACGCTGGGTTGACGTTTTTTGATATTATTACTGAAAGCCTCAAATTTGAGAGGTCCTATTTCGGATATATATTCGAATAAACTTGATGTTCTATATAGTTCTTCTGCATAAGTAGAAATCTGAAGTTTAATTGCCGTACTTATGACCAGAGCTTTTTGATCAAGCGATAACTTAAACTTTTCTTTTTCCTGAGTAGACACATAAGCATAACTTATCACCATAAATACAAGTAGTGTCGTTAGAATAACAGGAATCAAGGGAATACGTGTCTGCCATATTGATTTTGATTTATACATGACACACAAGGTGATTGGTGAAATGATCAATACACCAAGTCCCTGACCTAACCACCAATGCATTCCCAGTAGCCAATATAATTGTTGAACATCGGGATCAATTAATGAGATACAAAATACGGCCAGCAATGAAGGAATTAAACTGGCAACGAATCCGCCTAAAATAAAAAATTTGAAACAAGCAAAAGGGTTTGTAAGGTAATCTGGATGTTCAACATATCGATGTATCAACCTGATTCCGATATATACATATAATACTGCATTTGCAGCTAATGCGATTGAAGTCAGGCTCGTAATTTCCGAATTATGTAGAATATATATATATAATAATTCACCTAAAATAATTCCGAATATCGCTGGCAAGCCATAAATCAGAGCTGCGACTAATCCAAACCCTGGTGCCAATCTGATTGTAAAAAATGTATGCGTCGGCTCAAAAAGAAATTCACTTATATTTGCAAGCAGGAAATAAATAAATGCAACAAGAAATAAATTAATGATTGTTTTTTTCTGCATCAATATTTCCTTGCCGAGGTAAAATTCCTTAATAAATGAGCATTATAAATAGGTTTAGTTAAGCGTTCTGCTGAAATGCAAAGTACATCATCTCGTTCTCTACCTTCAATTACTGAACTGCATCCATCCATCCATCCATCCATCCATTATAATATATGGCCATCAATGTAGACCAGATACAAGTACGCCAACGTGTATTATTAATACTTATAATTAATGCCGATTGTTTAGTGATTATTTATATAACTCATTCTGTATCCAATGAATCACTATGAAAAGTTAATGTATATGTGCAGATAAAAATTACCGTACAAAATGTTGGCTGTGGTAAGTTATTGGCTTCAACTTCCATCCATTTCCATTTCATTGTTTCTTTTCATGTCTTTCAAAAGCAGCAGTTTTTATGCCATATAATTCTGGATTAATTATATACTACATGTTGTGCATTTTACTCACAATCACACACACACACACATTTCCAATGCATTCGCAAAATGCATCTCATATTGCGATTTTCCTACTACATTTTGTTTGGTTTAATTAAATCTGTTGTCACCTAATCAGGTATTTCCATGTATCAATCCACCAGTTGCACTAGCAACTTGAATCCGCGTTTTACTTGAATAGCTATTACGGGAGTTTTATGAATGAGTTTTCACATGCTTTGATTATCCAAGGTGCTCATCTAGCTCAGCATTTAATGCTGCTTCTACACTGATCTTGGTGAGCATTTGACTGAACTAGTTTAAGTCTTGTTCAATTTTGATGTTTTTTGTAGCTGCCAAGCCTATTGATTGTAGTTCTTCTTTATTCATAGTCTGTCTACCCTACCTAATCAAATGGGTAATAATAAACAGTTACACAGTTTTAGTTGCAGTCTCAAAAATAACTTCGCACCATTACTGCATTCGACTACTCTTTGTTAAAGATGGACTCAAAATAACTGTTTGTTTTTAGATGAAATACATCCCTGTATTTCATGCTTACGAGCAACTTACGTTGTCCAAATTCATTCCAGATGAATTTGTCGACTATCTTTGCCTAGATTAACCTTCACTCGTGACATCATGAAAAGCTCTTTTAGCTTTGTTCTTTAGGCAAGTAGGATTCAATAACTGCTGCGCCGACACTATCACCCCATACATTCACAGTAGTTCTAAATCTATCTAGAAACCAGTCAACAGCTAATATCAGCCCAATACCTTCTGCAGGTAAACCTACAGCATCCAATACTATCAACATTGTTACTAAACCAGCTTGAGGTATTCCAGCGGCGCCAATAGCTGCTAAAGTCGCAGTAATAAAGATAATAGTTTGTTCACCTATTCCCATTGAATAACCATAAGCTTGTGCAATAAACATGACGGCAACCGATTCATAGAGCGCAGTACCATCCATATTGATAGTGGCGCCGATAGGTAAAACAAATTTTACAGAACGTTTGTCGATCCCTGCTTCTATTGCACACTCCATCGTCAAAGGTAAAGTGGCCGATGAACTGGCAGTGCCAAACGCAGTGACTAAAGCACGTAATAATTTAAGCAAATAATCTCGTCCTTTATTCGTAAATAAAATAAGAATAATGAACAAGACAATAAAATGAATTGAAAGACCAAGAATAACGGTGAAGCAATAACTGCCCACGGCAAGTAACTCTTGTTTTACTGCCTGACCACCACCTGCGTTACCAATTTTCCCGGCAATTAATGCAAAAATACCGATAGGTGCAAAAGTCATGACCCAGATAACCAATTTCATCATGACTTCATTCAAACCATCAAAAAAGCGGATGATCGTTATATTTTTATCGCCGATCGTTGTCAGCGCCGCAGCAAATATTAGACAAAATACAATTAAAGGTAGCAACTGCATATTTGCTGCTGCGCTAATAATATTAGGGCTAATCAGAGAACGAATAATGTCGACAAAGCCGGTATCAGCTCGATTAGATATCTGATCTGACAATCCCGTAGTCGCTTCCCCAACACCTACGCCAGGTTGAATGAGATTTACAACAAATAGGCCTATTAATACGGCTAAGGCTGTTGTTGATGCATAATAAAGCAGTGTGATACCACCCACTTTACCGAGCTTGCGGATGTCTCCAAGTGAGGTAACACCGCTAATAACGGCGGCAATGATCAATGGCACGATCATCATTTTTAAAGCATCTAGAAATAAATCACCTATCCATGCCACAGATGCCATGACAGGTCCAAAAAACCAGCCACAAATTATTCCAGCAATTGCACCAATCAGGATAGCAATGATTAACTTGTTTTCATTTAAAGACATTTTTTAATGTGCACATGGCAATTGCTCCTGCGTTATCAGTATTTCCGCCATCCATGGCGATCAAGAATGAAAAAGTGAAACGTATAGGCGTGGAATGTTTTTTTAAAACGTTTCACTTTTAACCTTTCACTTTTCACTGGATTTAGGCCATTCCGATGGAATTGAAGCCTCCATCTACATAGGTAATTTCACCGGTAATTGCAGCGGCATAATCAGAACATAGAAAAGCAGCAACATTGCCTACTTCATCTATAGTGACGTTCCGTCTTAATGGAGATACTTTCTCTACATGGTTGAGAAAATCGCGCATGCCACTGATGCCGGCAGCGGCTAAAGTACGGATAGGGCCAGCTGATATGGCATTCACGCGTATTCCTTCAGGGCCGAGACTCGATGCCATATAACGAACATTTGCCTCAAGACTGGCTTTTGCGACACCCATGACATTGTAATTTGGCATGGCACGTACAGCGCCAATATAGCTGAGCGTTAACATAGCACCGTTTCGGTCTTGCATCATTTCTCTAGCTGCATCGCCTAGTGCAGAAAAACTATAAGAACTGATCTCATGGGCAGTCAGAAAGCCATCACGTGTCACATTCTCAAGATAATCACCGTCTAACTGCTCTTTTGGCGCATAGGCGACTGAATGAATCAATATGTCTAGTCCATCCCAATAATCATCCAAATGCTCAAAAACAGACTGAATTTGTGCATCATCGGATACCTCACATGGTACGGTAATCTCAGAGTCTAGTTCCGCAGCAAATTTTTCAACTCGGCCTCGTAATCTGTCATTTTGATAGGTAAATGCCAATTCAGCGCCTTCACGACGCATTGCCTGTGCAATACCCCAGGCAATTGATTTATTGCTGGCAACACCAACGATTAGAGCGCGTTTATTATCGAGTAATCCCATCTATTTATCCTTATTGAAGCGTGTATGTGAATTTTATCAATTATTTGATATCAAAGTGTACAGAAAAACAGCCATGTTTATAATGTACTTGATGATAAAAATAATAAATCGAACAATGTCAGGCTTGAACGGGGTATCGCTGGCCTTAATCAGTTTATTTCTGCTTTGTTCAGGCTGCGAACAATCAGCCTGGAACAATCCTTATCCAGAACAGGATAAATCCAAACGGATTTATTACGATTCGTTTAAAGAGCGCCCGAAACATCTAGACCCGGTTAGTTCTTACAGTTCTAATGAATATATATTTTTGGGACAGATTTATGAAGCACCATTGCAATATCACTTTTTGAAGCGTCCCTATGAATTGATTCCTCTAATAGCAACAGAATTACCTAAGCCGGTCTATTTTGATAGTGAAGGGCAGATTTTGTCAGATGAAATTGATGCTGAAAAAATTGATCATGTTAAATATAAAATATCGATTAAATCCGGAATTTTATATCAACCACACCCTGCATTTGCAAAAAATTCGGCTGATGAATATCTCTATCATGATCTTTCAGAAGAGAAATTAGAATATATCCATGTCTTATCTGATTTTGATATGGTTGGTACTCGCGAGATGCTGGCTAAAGATTACGTCTACCAAATAAAAAGAATGGCGCATCCGAAAATTCATTCGCCAATAGCTGGTTTAATGGGTAAATATATTGTTGGACTGAATGAACTCGCCGAAGAACTTCATCGTCTTGATACAGCAAAAACAAATTATATCGATTTGAATAGCTATGATTTACCCGGCGTGAAAGTCATTGATGACAGCACGTTTGAAATAACACTTAAACAGAAATATCCACAGTTTATTTATTGGTTATCAATGTCCTTTTTTGCTCCGATGCCCTGGGAAGCCGATTACTTTTATTCTCAAGAGGGTATGGAAGAAAAAAACATTACACTTGATTGGTATCCTGTTGGCACAGGGCCATTTATGTTGACAGAGAACAACCCTAATCGTCGCATGGTATTGGAACGTAATCCAAACTTTCGAGGCGAATCCTATCCTGCGGAAGGGGATGAGGGAGATAGAGCATTAGGTCTGCTTGAGGATGCGGGCAAAAAAATGCCGTTTATAGATACCGCTATTTACAGTCTGGAAAAAGAATCAATTCCTTCGTGGAATAAATTTCTGCAGGGTTATTATGATACTTCAGGGATTGTCTCAGATAGTTTTGATCAAGCGGTACAGTTTAATGCACAGGGTAATGCGCAATTAACGGACGAAATGCAGGAAAAAGATATTCGTTTGATCACGGCAGTAACGACATCAACTTCATACATGGGCTTTAATATGGCGGATGATGTTATTGGCGGTAATAGTGAACGAGCCAGACTTCTTAGACGTGCTATTTCTATTGCTGTTGACTACGAGGAATACATTTCCATTTTTGCCAATGGTCGCGGTAAACCTTCGCAAGGACCCATCCCTCCCGGAATATTTGGTGCTATTGAAGGAGAAGAAGGTATCAATCCTTATGTGTATCAATGGCAAAACGGTAAGACCGTGCGGCGAGACATTGAACAAGCAAAAGAATTGATGATACAAGCTGGTTATCCTGATGGACGTGAAAAAAAGAGTGGTAAACCATTAGTATTGAATTTGGATACACCGGCTGCAGGTCCGGGAGCGAAAGCAACATTTGACTGGATGCGTAAACAGTTTTCAAAGCTTGGGATTAATCTTGTTATACGTGCGACAGATTACAATCGATTTCAAGAGAAAGTCAGAAAAGGCACGACACAAATATATCAATGGGGCTGGAATGCGGATTATCCTGATCCGGAAAACTTTTTCTTCTTATTGTATGGGCCTAATTCAAAAGTTGATTATGCCGGAGAGAATGCCTCAAATTATAAGAATGCTGAGTTTGATGCATTATTTAATCAGATGAAAAGCATGAACAATAGTACTGGGCGACAAGATGTAATAAATCAGATGGTAGAAATCGTTAGAAAAGATGCGCCGTGGTTATGGGGCTTTCATCCTATCGGGTTTTCTTTACATCATGGGTGGTATAAAAACGCAAAACCAAACTTAATGGCAAATAACACGCTTAAATATAAACGTATTGAGCCAGTGGTTCGTGTAGAAAAACGTGCTGAGTGGAACGAACCGATATGGTGGCCGATTGCACTTCTTATTTTGTTTACGATAGTTGTTTTACTGCCAGGCATTGTTTCCTATCGTCGAAGGGAGACTAAATCAGCTTTATGATTACTTATATCTTACGACGAATAGCCTATGCGTTACCGATATTGATTGGTGTAAATATTATTACCTTTGTTTTATTTTTTGTTGTCAATACGCCCGATGACATGGCACGTATGCAATTGGGTCAAAAACATATTAGTGAAGCAGCCATTGCGAAATGGAAAGAAGAACGTGGTTATGACAAACCGGTACTCTGGAATAGTAAGGCTGAAGCTTCAGAAAAAATAACAGATACTATTTTCTATCAAAATTCGGTAAAACTTTTTGTTTTTGATTTTGGACGTTCCGATAGTGGTCGTGATATTAGTTATGATATTAGTCAAAGGATGTGGCCCAGCCTTTCTATTACTGTCCCCGGCTTGATACTTGGTTTATTGGCTTACATTACCTTTGGTTTAATTCTCGCATTTTTTCGAGGGAGTTATATTGATGTGTCGGGTGTGATTCTTTGTGTTGCGATGATGTCTATTTCGGGTTTGTTTTATATTATTGGTGGCCAGTTTCTAATTGGTAAAATGCTTCATTTGGTTCCTATCTCGGGTTACGACACGGGATTAAATTCAATAAAATTTATCGCCTTACCTGTACTAATTGGTTTGGTCGGTGGCATAGGTGCCAGTACACGATGGTACCGAACTATTTTTCTGGAAGAAATGGGAAAGGACTATGTCAGGACGGCAAAGGCAAAGGGTTTGTCTGAGACAGTAGTGCTCTATAAGCATGTTCTTATGAACGGTCTTATCCCGATACTGACCGGTGTCGTCGTTATTTTACCAAGTCTATTTATGGGCAGTTTGATTGTGGAATCCTTTTTTGCCATTCCAGGTCTGGGCAGCTATACCATTGATGCAATTAGTCGTCAGGATTTTGCTATTGTTCGTTCGATGGTTTTCCTAGGATCAGTGTTATACATTATTGGATTAATACTGACCGATATTTCATACACGCTAGTCGATCCAAGGGTGAGGCTAAATTAGATATGCCTGTTATATTCATTACTGACGGGCTTATATTCCTATTGCTATTTATGGTAATTGCGTTTGTGTTTTATGCTCGTCAGCATGAACATTTACGCGCACCCTGGCGAGATGTTGCACGCCGACCTCTGGCAATGTCAGCAGCTATTGTTCTTTCTGTTTATGTTGTTATAGGTTTGTTCGATTCTTTACATTTCCATCCCAGATTAGATGGGACTGAATCAAACGAGGTAGTTTATTCAGCTGAAATTTCAAGTGTACTGGATGTGATACTGGATGATCTTCGTAAAAACACGGAAAGAACGTATTCTGCGCCGATGGCCAGTTATGCATTTTCAAAAGAAATGATAGAGCAAGCGGATGGTAAACAAATTAGAGATTATCCACGATTAAAATATGGTGGTGCGCATCTTGAATATCCTGAGTCACAGAGTAGGTTGGATATAACAAAGCGAATATTACGTTCTTTATTTTTTGGTTTACTAATTAGTTTGTTTGCTGTTGGGTTAATTATTTTAATATTAAGTAAAAGTAATAATCTAAGTGTTATAGAAAGCTTGAAAAAATGTGCGCGCAATGAATTTGCCATTCCGTGGTATGCTATATTTATTACCTTAAGCATTGTTATTACGCTTATTAGCTGCACTTATTGTTTATCTCAGCACTATCATGTTTTTGGTACGGATAAAGTAGGGCAGGATGTGCTCTATCAAACATTAAAAAGTATCCGCACGGGCCTTGTTATAGGGACCTTAACGACTTTAGTTATGTTGCCGTTTGCAATCATGGCCGGTCTAATGGCAGGTTATTTTCGTGGCTGGATTGATGATGTTATTCAATATCTTTATACAACATTGAATTCAATTCCGGGTGTGTTATTAATCGCTGCTTCTATTTTATTATTGCAGGTTTATATTAGTAATCATGCCGATGATTTTAATAGTCTGGAACAAAGAGCCGATTTAAGGCTGCTATTTTTATGTATCATTCTGGGTATTACCAGTTGGACGGGCTTATGCCGTCTATTAAGAGCTGAAACACTCAAGTTACGGGAAGTTGATTACGTTCAGGCAGCTCAGGCATTTGGCGTAGGTAATCTGAGCATTATGCTGCGTCATTTATTACCAAATGTCATGCACATCGTTATGATTTCAATTGTGTTGGATTTTAGTGGCCTTGTATTGGCTGAAGCGGTACTTTCTTATGTTGGCATTGGAGTCGACCCTGGCATGCATAGCTGGGGAAATATGATTAATAGCGCACGTCTGGAAATAGCACGCGATCCCGTTGTTTGGTGGTCATTGGCAGCCGCATTTATTTTTATGTTTGTCCTTGTTTTGTCTGCAAATTTATTTTCTGATGCGGTTAGAGATGCATTTGATCCAAGAATAAGAGAAAGTTAAGTTAATTAAATTGATTAATGGATATATAGATATGACAACAGCAGAATTACCCAGAGATAGACAACCGGCAATCAAGATTGCTGCCATGCCAAAAGATACTAATTCCGGCGGCAGTATTTTTGGTGGCTGGATCATGTCTCAAATTGATATTGCCGGAGCAATAGCAGCATTGGAGCGTGCTAAAGGAAGGATAGTGACGGTTGCAGTCAATTCGATGGAATTCCATGAGCCGGTTTTTGTTGGTGATCTTGTCAGTTGCTATGCCGATGTTATTAAAACAGGACATTCTTCTATTACGGTTAAAGTTGAGGTCTATGCTGAACGTAACCCGGTAAAAAGGGAAACCGTTAAAGTAACTGAAGCCGTATTAACCTATGTAGCATTAGATGAAAATCGAAAGCTACGACAATTACCTGCGTTGGACGAAGAATAAAAATGGCTGATTCTTTACTTGAAGTTAAAAATCTTACCACCTGTATAGGCATGGGTGAGAACAAGATTAATGTTGTTGATGATGTTAGTTTTACTATTAATCAAGGTGAAACATTTGTTCTGCTCGGTGAATCCGGCAGTGGCAAATCTATAAGTGCATTATCAATTATGCGATTACTTCCTGCTGCTGCAAAAATCGATTCTGGCGAAGTTATTTTAAACGGACAAAATTTATTCCAGTTGCCGGAAAGTAAAATGCGCGATGTGCGCGGTGCCAGAATAGGCATGATCTTTCAAGAGCCACAAACATCATTAAATCCAGTATTGACCGCGGGCCAACAAATAAGCGAAACACTTTATCGTCATCAAAATTTATCAAAAATACAATGCATAAAACGCAGTATTGAATTACTTGATGCTGTCGGTATTCCTGAACCAGATCGCAGGATCGATGAATACCCGCATCAGTTTTCCGGCGGTATGAAACAACGGATTATGATTGCAATGGCGTTAGCAGGCGAACCTGAGTTACTTATTGCGGACGAACCTACAACTGCCCTCGATGTCACTATTCAGGCACAAGTTCTAGAGTTGTTATGCAAATTGCAAAAAGACACGGGCATGTCGATATTATTTATTACTCATGATTTAGGTGTTACATCGCAAATGGCAGATCATGTTGCGGTGATGCGTGAAGGAAAAATAGTTGAAGCCAAAGATAAAAAAAGTTTGTTTGCCAATCCAGAGCATCCTTATACCTTACAGTTATTTGATGCTATTCCTAGTTGGGAAAAACGTCAGGTAGAAGCAGACGAAGTCAAAATTGTTCGCAGTGATGATCAATGTTTATTAAAAGTAAGTGATTTAAAAGTGTATTACCCGATACGTAAAGGTTTATTTAAAAAAGTCGTTGGTCATGTTCGGGCTGTTGATGGTGTATCCATTGATGTTCATGCCGGAGAAACAGTTGCCATTGTCGGTGAATCAGGTTCTGGCAAAACAACAATGGGCAAGGGTATTTTGCAACTACTACAAACTACCGATGGTGAAGTCTTGTATGAAGGAAATGATTTAAGCGAACTGGATGCAGCAGAATTAAGAAAGAAACGTTCAGAAATACAGATTGTATTTCAAGACCCGTATTCATCAATGAATCCAAGAATGATGGTCAGGGACATTATCCAGGAAGGTATGCTTGCGCAAGGTATCGGCGAAACGAAACAAGAACGAGACAAAGCTAGCGCAGAACTATTGGAACATGTCGGATTATTACCTGAACATCAAAATCGTTATCCGCACGAATTTTCCGGAGGTCAACGTCAACGTATCTGTATTGCTCGTGCTTTGGCGGTAAAACCTAAATTAATTATTTGTGATGAACCTACCAGCGCGCTCGATGTTTCTGTGCAGGCTCAAATTCTGGCTTTGTTAAGAAAATTACAAAAAGAATACCAGCTCGGCTATCTCTTTATTACACATAATATTAGTGTGGTTGAATACATCGCGCATACTGTTGCTGTAATGTATCAGGGAAAAATTGTCGAGCAGGGGAAAGTGGAACAAGTATTGATGATCCCACAAAATGAATATACAAAAGAGTTATTATCCGCGGTACCACGAATTAAAAAGACAGGTACTGAATAAACTATGGAGACACTATATAAATGATATCAATGATGCAGATTAATAAGATCTATACTTAGGAGAAAAATTTGATTTATCCGATGTTTCTGATGGTTGTTTTGACTTTTATAATCGGTTCTATTGCCATTAAAGTTCGATTTGATAGTGTAAAAAAGGGTGATGTTTCTGTCAGGTATTATAAGTTGATGCAGGGTGAGGATGTTCCTGAAATAGTGACCAAAACCACTCGTTGTTTCAATAATCAATTCGAAGTCCCCGTTCTTTTTTATGTGGTTTGTACTTTATATGTCAGCTTGGGTATCGAGAGTTTGCTTGGGCTTATATTTGCATGGTTGTTTGTTATTCTGCGCAGTATTCATGCCTATATCCACTTAAGCTACAATAATATCCTTCATAGAATGCGTGTTTATTGGTTGGCATGTATGAGTGTGCTTGTCTTGTGGATAAATCTGGTGGTTCATCAAATATAGTAAGTGTAATTACGCCGAATAAATTCCGTTTCGCTCCAAATTCTTCGATGTTTCTGAGCTGTAATTCCACCTAAATTTGTTTTCAGTTTATGGAAATATTATTTTTATTTTCAAGCGTCTGATAGATTTATTTAACTGTGACGCTTTTTCAAAAAAATCTGTTAATATACTTTTTCAACAAGTTTTAAGTGAGTTAATCAATAAAAAACCAGGAGAGAATATGTCTGTAAAAACAAGTGCTTTCAAAGAAAAGCAAACTAAATCACAAATTATTGCTGAGATTTCGGAAGCAACAGGAGTTTCAAAAGCTAACGTAAAAGCAGTTCTGGCTTCATTAGGTGTTCAGGCTGCACGCCACTTGAAACCGCGTGCCTGTGGCGTATTTCTTGTCCCTGACCTGGGCGTAAAGATGAAAACCGTTAAAAAAGCAGCAACCAAGGCAAGACCTGGCCGCAATCCATTTACCGGTGAAGAAATCATGATTAAGGCAAAGCCTGCATCAAAGTCAGTTCGTGCGGTAACGCTGAAAGCCGCTAAGGCAATGGCAGATTAATCAATAAATGTATTGTATTCATTACGCAGGGATGCGTTTCCATACAGTTTGAATTAAAAATACTGGTTTGATTAGCATTAAGTGTTATGGAGCAAGATTTTGAAGAACTGCCGAAGAGTAAATCACAGGTAAAACGTGATTTACACGATTTAAAATTACTTGGCAAACAACTCGTAGAACTACCTGACAAGCAACTCATTAATATTCCTGTCTCTGACCAGCTTAGAAGTGCCATTATTTCCGCAAAATCAATGACGCATGGTGCACTTAGTCGCCAATTTAAATTCATTGGAAATTTAATGAAAAATGAAGATGAAAGCTTAATACGTCTAGCTCTGGAAAAATCACAACAGCCACATAAAGATGAAGTAAATGAATTCCATGAACTTGAGCAATGGCGTGATAATTTACTGCAAGGTGATCAAGCTTTACTAGATAAGCTAGCTGATAAGTTTGAGAATTTTGAACGACAACATGTCGGTCAATTGATCCGGAATGCAAAAAAAGAACATAAACTAAATAAGCCTCCAAAATCAGCTCGCTTACTATTTAAATATTTAGGGAGTCTCTGATTTAGTCATGAATAATAACGATATTTTACGCCGCCTACGTTACTCCTTTGAATTTTCTGATTCGAAAATGATATCCGTATTTGGCTTGGCTAATCTTAAGGTTAATCGTGAACAGAT
>Ga0209992_10002183_pt1 | contig 18510 bp, 14 predicted proteins | sample 2SBtaG_2_FD_182564 | JGI IMG/M metagenome (GOLD analysis project Ga0209992, IMG submission 182564) | Deep subsurface microbial communities from Kolumbo volcano to uncover new lineages of life (NeLLi) - 2SBTROV12_ACTIVE470 metaG (SPAdes)... | ecosystem: Environmental > Aquatic > Marine >... | reverse complement strand
CCACCACGCGGAACGGCCAGGGGTCGCGGCCCGGCAGACCAGGACGCTCCCACGAATGCACGAGCCCTTCTGGGAAGGCCCACTCAGGGTGAGTCGACAGCAGCCAGCACAGCGAGCCAGGACTCAGGAGTCTCGGACAGACAAACGTCGGATCGAAGAACGAGCGCTGCGACGATCGGGACATCGAAGGACTCCACGCCCAACCGCTTGCCTGTCTCCCTCAGACGGGTGATCTTGCAGACGCCGTGGGCTTTTTGGGTGGCTCTGGATGTTGTGGTGACAAGCAGATCACCACCCAAACTCACGGCGTCAAACCTCGTGAATCAGCCGAACCGGCGATTCCGATCGTCCAAGCTCTGCTTTCGGGATTCGACGCACGCTGCTAGTCCCCGCTGTCCGCCAGGACCCGAGTGACCTCCTCAAAGGTCGTCTCCCCGGCCAGGGCCCGGGCGATGCCGGCGTCGTACATGGTGACCATGCCCATCTCCCGGGCGATGGCGAACAGGGCGGTCTCGTCGCCGCCGGCCCGCAGCACGTCCTTGACCGCGTCGGTCGGCACCATGGACTCGTAGACGGCGACCCGGCCGCGGTAGCCGGTGTCCAGGCACTCGGAGCAGCCCTTGGCCTCGCGGTAGAGCGCGGACTCGGCCTGTTCCCGGGTGAGCTCGAATTCCTCGATGATCTTCTCGGGGATCGGGCGCTCCAGGGAGCACTTGCCGCAGACCCGCCGCAGGAGCCTCTGGGCCAGCACCAGCTTCAGGCAGGACGCCAGCAGGTAGGGCTCGATGCCCATGTCGATGAGCCGGTTGAAGGTCTCGATCACGCCGTTGGTGTGCAGGGTCGACATGACCAGGTGCCCGGTGAGGGACGCCTTGATGGCGATCTTGGAGACCTCGGTGTCCCGCATCTCGCCGACGAAGATCACGTCGGGGTCCTGGCGCAGCATGGACCGCAGGGCCGCCGGGAAGGTGGTGCCGCCCTTCTCCAGGATCTGCACGTGGTTGATGCCCGGCAGGGCCTGCTCCACCGGGTCCTCGGCGGTCACGATGTTGATGTCTGGATCGTTGATGTCGTTGAGCATCGCGTGCAGGGTCGTGGTCTTGCCGGACCCGGTGGGGCCGGTGACCAGCACCAGGCCCTGGCCCAGCCGGATGGTCTTGCGGACCATGGCCAGCTGGTCCTTGCGGAAGCCCAGCCGGTTCAGGTCGGCCAGGTGGGCCTCCTTCTTCAGCAGCCGAATGACCGTCTTCTCGCCGAAGACCGTCGGCAGACACGAGACCCGGAAGCACAGGTTCTCGTCCTTGTAGTCCATGGTCATCTGGCCATCCTGGGGCCGACGGCGCTCGGAGATGTCCATGCCCGAGAGGATCTTGATGCGGCTGGCCATCGGGCGCTGGACCCGCTGGGGAGGCGTCATGACGGTGAACAGACTGCCGTCGACCCGGAAGCGCACCCGGGAGAAGGTCTCGTAGGGTTCGATGTGGATGTCGCTGGCCCGCTGCTCGACCGCCCGCTTGAGGATGTAGTTCACCAGGCGGATGATGCTGGTGCCCTCGCCCAGGCCCTCCATGTCGGTCTCGGGATCGAATTCGCCTTCGTCCCAACCCACGCCTTCCTGGGCCGTGGTCTCGTCCAGGGCTTCGTCCTCGACGATCTGGTCCATCAGGATGGTCGTCGCGTAGCGGGTGGACACGAAGCGCTTGAAGGAACCCTCGGTGACCAGCCGCACGTCGAGCTTGCTGCAGCCGAGCACGAAGCGCAGGTCGTCGATGGCCTGGTAGTTCCGCGGGTCGGTCATGCCGAGCACGATGGTGTCGCGCTCCATCGCCAGCGGCACGGCTTCGTAGCGCTCCACCAGGTTCTGCGGAATCCGTCGGAGCAGGGCCTCGGCCGGGTTGAGGCTCTCGACGTCGGCCATCTTCAGACCGAGCTGGTCGGCAAGCTGGGCGTCCAGGGCCGCCTCCTCCAGAAAGCCCATGTGGACCAAGGTGCTCCCCAGACGGCCGCCGTGGGTGCGCTGGTGCTCCAGGGCCCGCTCCAGCTGCCAAGGCTCGATCAGGTCTTGTTCGATCAGGCGATCACCCAGGCGCTTCTTCTGGGGGGTGGACCGGGCTGGGGCGGTCTTCAGGGGAACAGCGGCGGACATCCTGCCTCCAGGATCGAGCGGTGGGCTCACCCTGGTCGGTCGTGAGGATGGCGGTCTTGAGTGTTGTTGCATTGCCGGGTCAGGGGCGGCGCAGTCGGTACAGCTGGTCGTCGGCGAGGGCCGTCGCGGCCCCCCAGCGCGTCGTGAGCTGGCGGGTGTAGCGGGGATCGCCCCGGTGGTCGTAGACCACGATCCAGGTCCGGGGGTGGGCCGCGATCACCTGGTCCAGGGTCGCCCGGGGTTCCTCGTGCAGGTACACCGCGACGCCGCCGGCGTCCCGGGGCTGCCCGTGCCGGTGATCGCCGTAGTCCATGGCATAGGGCCTCACCGGGGGCAGGGGCTGCCAGGGCCGCAGGCGCCACAACACCGGCGAGCTGGCCCGCTTGTCGTCGTCTGGTGTCCTGGGCGGCGTGAGGAGCACGATCGCGTCTCCCGGCTCGGCCTCTGCCAGGGCGGTGTCCACGGCCCTCGGGGGGTCCAGGGCGATGGCCGCGAGAGCCCGGCCATCCAGCCACAGGCTGCTGCCGGCCTGGAGCGCGCACACCCCCAGGACGAGGCCCAGCACACCGCTCCTGCGGGGCCCGGTGCCCTCGACCCCGGCCGCCACCAGCCAGGCCAGGGGCACGCCGGCTGCGAGGTGGTAGGGGAACTGGTGGGGCGCTGCGACCCCCGCGAGCTGCAGGGCCACCACGAAGCCCTCGGTGGCGATCAGCCCGAGGGCGAGGGCGGGACGTCGCCGGGCGCCCAGGGCGGCGACGGGCAGGAGCAGCAACCACCAGCCGCCGAAGCGGGCCTGGATGTCGGCCAGGATCGGGGCCAGCTTCACCGGGGGCTGGCGAAACGTGCCCGGCTCGGTGGCCAGGGCGTGCAGCTCGGGCAGCAGCGGCGCGACGGCGAGCGCCATGAGCGAGCCCACGCGCAGGGCGACCGCGGGCCCCAGGGTCACGGCGGCGACGGCCGCCACCCAGCCGGCCAGGCCGTGGGTCCAGACCGCGACCACCCCCACCACCCCCAGCTCCCACCAGGGGCGGCCGCAGGCGACCCGGTCCCGCGCCCACCACGCGGCGGCCACCACGAGCGCGGTGAGGGGGTAATTGTTGACCTCGGCCGCGTAGGCCAGCTGGACGGCGCCACAGGCGAGCAACAAGGCGGCCAGGCGCCCGCCCCGGAGGGTCAAGGCGACCGCGCTGGTCGACGCGGCCGCCGACACGAGCAGCCACAGGAGCGGCGCCGGCCACACCCAGCTGAGCAAGCTGTGGACCAGCGGGTAGAGCGGCGGGTGCAGGCCGGCGAAGCCCGTGAGCGCGTCGGCCCAGCGCCCGTCCTGGAGCGCGGCGAGGGTGGGGTGGTTGTAGGTGGCGTACTGCCACGCCACCTCGTCCCAGCGCGTGAGGGCTCGGGGGAGCCGCAGCGCCGCCGCCAGGGCGACCACCGCCCAGGCCGCGCGGTCCGCCCTCATTGTTGTCCTACCGGAACTTCACGGCGAAGCCGAGCTTCTCCTCGAAGATGCCGGACAACAGCGGCAGCATCGGCTCGCCTGTGTCGCGCTCGATCCAGACCCCCTCGCGGAACACGAAGTGCCAGGCCTTCCAATTCGCGCTGAGCCAGAGCTCCCGCGCGGGCACCTGTTGGGACAGGACCACAGCCGAGTCGTCGCCGAAGCGGGTGTCGACCACGCCATCGGCCAGTCGGGGGTCGATGTCGTCGGTCTCCAGATCGTCGATCTGCTCGAACAGGTCGCGGAGCGCGTCGCCGACCAGCTTGCGAAAGGCGCTCTCGGGCATGTCCATCGGGGGGTCCTCGGGCTCGTCAGAGGCGATTGTCGCACCTCCGTAGCCTCCCGGGTACCAGCGCGCGGGAGCATGGGCGATAGACTCGCCGGCGTCACGGGTTCCCACCGGGATCAGTGCGGAGGATCCATGGACATCGAGAGCCTGGACCTGATCGGAGCGGACGGGCTTGGTGAGCACGTCGTCCATGCCGGCCGCCCGGCAGGCCTGCAGGTTCTCCGCCAGCGCGTTGGCCGTGAGCGCCACCACCGGCAGCACATGACCCGCCTCCCGGATGGCCGGGCCGCGCCGTAGCCGTCCAGCACGGGCATCTCACAGTCCAGCAAGACCAGGTCCCACCCCCCGCGGCGACCACGGGCCGCTCCCCTGGAAGCGGGGGCGGGCAAGGACCGACGTCGGCGGTGACGGCAGCGTTGACGGAGGGCCGCCCGACGTCGCGCCGGAGTTGTCCCCGTTGTCCATGGCCCACTGCCCGCTATCGGCGGCGTAGGTGTCGCTGAAGCGCACTTTCGGGCGCGATGAGACGCCATCGGCGGCGTAGGTGTCGCTGGAGCGCACCTTCTGGCGGGGTGGCAGGCCATCGGCTGCGTAGGTGTCGCTGACGCGCACTTTCGGGCGCGATGAGACGCCATCGGCTGCGTAGGTGTCGCTGGAGCGCACCTTCTGGCGGGGTGGCAGGCCATCGGCTGCGTAGGTGTCGCTGACGCGCACTTTCGGGCGCGATGAGACGCCATCGGCTGCGAAGGTGTCGCTCGATGAACGGCGGCCAGTCCGCGACGTCGCGCTGGGCGACGCGGCCTACTGCGGCGTCGGCTACAACGGCGAGATCTTCTGCTGGGGACAGGCCGCCTTCACGACCCCGACTATCTCAGCATCGAAGCCGGACTGGACCACTTCTGTGCGCTCAAGGAGAGCCTGGTCGAGCCAGATCCCGTCGCCGTAGCCGGCGCTCCCGTCGCCGAGGCCACTCGTGAGCTGGCTCCCGGTCACGATGAAGCTGTCCAGGTCCAGCCGCTCGGCGAGCCACGTGACCTCGTGGGGGGCGTCGACCAGCGCACCGTCGTCCTTCTGGGGGAGCCAGCCGGCGTCGATCGCGGACTCGCCGGAGAGGGCGCAGAGGCCGCTGTGCCACGTCCAGTTCGAGCAGGCGCGGTGGTCGTCCAGGGCGACACCGGCGTCGAGCAGCCCCGCGAGGAACGGCGTGCGATTCGGGTCGACCTGGTCCTCGCGCACCGTGTCCAGCGAGATCATCAGCAGGTTTTCGGGCGGGCACCCCGGGAACTGGAGAGGACCGACCTCGAGTCCGACGCAGCCGTCCCCGTCCGTCTCGGGGACGGCCTCGCTGCAGCCCGCGGTGAGCGCCAGCCAGACGCCGAACACGCCGGCACCAGCCCGCGCTGGACCAGCGCCGCCCGGAGCGTCACGGCGCCCTCGAAGCGGATGGCGTCCAGGCCCAGGGCGGTCGCTGCGTCGACATTGACCGGCTGATCGTCCACGAACACAGCATCGCCCGGGCTCACGCCCAGTGTCTGGAGCGGTCCGGTGAAGGCCCGTTCGACGGGCTTGCGGACCCCGGTCTCGCAGCTCACGAACGACCAGCTCAGGTAGCGGGACAGCCCCAACCGGTCTTCGATCAGCCGGTACCAGACCGGGTAGTTCGACAGCGCGTGCAGCGGCACGCCAGCCTGGACCAGCTCGACCAGCAGCGCTTCCATGCCGGGGAGCCAGGCATAGGCGTCCTGGATGGCCTGGACGAAGCCCTGGTGGTCGTAGTCCCGACCGTCGGCGAAGAACCCGGCCAGGAATGTGCGCTCGTCGATGAGCCCGTGCTCGAAGTCCAGCCAGCGGGTCGGGTGCTTGGCCGCGAGCATGTCCCGAAACGAGAGCCCGAAGAACGCCGGCATCACGTCGTGGAAGGGATCCCGCACCAGCGTGCCCAGCACATCGAACAGCACCACCTGCGCCACCCTTGCTCCCGTAGGCCCCAGGGGCCTCCGCTCTATGATGCACCCATGCGCACTTCGGCTTTCTTCCTCGTCTTCCTGCTGCTCTCCGGCTGCCGCACCAAGGACACCGAGGTCACCGACTCGGCGGGCACCATCACGACCACGGACTCCGGGCTCACCACCGGCATCGTCGACGCCGACGACGACGGCTCTCCCGAAGGCGAGGACTGCGACGACAGCGATCCGTCGGCCACTCCTGGAGGCACCGAGACGCCCTACGACGGGGTCGACAACGACTGCGACGAGACCACCCCCGACGACGATCTCGACGGGGACGGCTACCCGCTCGCAGACGACTGCAACGACGAAGACGCCGCGGTGAACCCCGGCGCGGTCGAGCAGTGCAACGACGTGGACGACGACTGCAACAATCTGGTGGACGACGCCGCAGGAGACCTGTGGTACGCCGACGCCGACGGCGACGGCTTCGGCGACGTGAGCACCGAGACGACGTCCTGCGACGGCGACGAGGGGCTGGTGGCCGACGCCAGCGACTGCGACGACACCGTGGCCACGGTCAACCCCGACGCCACGGAGATCTGCAACGGGATCGACGACGACTGCGACCTGCTCACCGACGACGACGACCCGGATCTGGACGGCGCCGACACCTGGTACCGGGACGGGGACGGCGACGGCTTCGGGGACGACGCCAGCGCCCTCACCGCCTGCACGGCCCCAGAGGCCCACGTGGCCGACGGGGGCGACTGCGACGACACCGACGCCGCGGTGAACCCCGACGCCGCCGAGCTCTGCAACACCCTCGACGACGACTGCGACGGGCTGATCGACGACGACGACGACAGCGTGACCGACCAGACGGTCTGGTACCTGGACAGCGACAGCGACGGCTACGGCACCACCGCCTACAGCGTCACGGCCTGCGACGAGCCGAGCGGCTTCGCCGACAACGCCGACGACTGCGACGACGGGGACAGCGGGACCTGGCCTGGGGCCAACGAGTCCTGTGACGGCGACGACAACGACTGCGACTCGGCCGTCGACGAGAACGCGAGCGATGCCGGCGTCTGGTACGCCGACGCGGACGGCGACGGCTACGGCGACGTGGACAGCCCCAGCGCGTCCTGTGAGGCAGGCAGCAACACGGTCGCCGACGCCACGGACTGCGACGACGGCGACAGCAGCGTGCATCCAGGGGCCACCGAGCTCTGCAACGGCGCCGACGACGACTGCGACACCCTGGTCGACGACGACGACCCCGACGTGGCGGACGCGAGCACCTGGTATGCCGACGCCGACTCCGACGGCTTCGGGGACCCCGCTGCCCCGACCGTGGCCTGCGACGCCCCGTCGAAGACCGTCGCCGACGACACCGACTGCGACGACGGCGACAGCGCCGTGAACCCGGACGCCAGCGAGATCTGCAACAGCACCGACGATGACTGCGACGGGCTGGTCGACGACGACGACCCCGACATCAGCGACGCGAGCACCTGGTACCTGGACGTAGACGGCGACGGCTACGGCTCTGCGGACTTCTCGGTCGACGCCTGCTCGGCCCCCAGCAGCTACGTCGCGGACGACACCGACTGCGACGACGCCCACGCCGACGCGAACCCAGCGGGCACCGAGACCTGTGACGGGCTGGACAACGACTGCTCCGGGGACATCGACGAGGGCTTCGACGCCGACGGCGACGGCTACCAGGACGAGAGCTGCCCCACAGGCGACGACTGCGACGACAGCGACGCCGCGGTGAACCCGGGCGCCGCTGAGCTCTGCGCTGTGGGAGACGAGGACTGCGACGGGCTGGACGGCGACGACGATCCAGACGTGAGCGACCCCGGCACCTGGTACCTGGACTACGACGGCGACGGCTACGGCACCGCAGACTTCAGCGCCGACGCCTGCGACGCGCCCAGTGGCTACGTCGACAACGCCGACGACTGCGAGGACGCGAGCGCAGACGCCAACCCCGCGGGCACCGAGATCTGCGACGGCCTGGACAACGACTGCTCAGGCGACGTCGACGAGGGCTTCGACGCCGACGGCGACGGCTTCCAGGACGAGAGCTGCCCGGACGGCGACGACTGCGACGACCTGGACAGCGCGGTGAACCCCGACGCCGCCGAGCTCTGCGCAGCTGGAGACGAGGACTGCGACGGCCTGGACGGCGACGACGATCCCGACGTGTCCGACCCGACCACGTGGAACCTGGACTACGACGGCGACGGCTACGGGGGCTCGTCGATCACGCTGGACGCCTGCGATCAGCCCACCGGCTACGAGCAGGACTCCGACGACTGCGACGACCTGGACAGCGCGGTGAACCCCGGCGCCACCGAGGCCTGCAACGGCTTCGACGACGACTGCGACGGGCTGGTGGACGGGGACGACCCGGACCTGCCCGGCGGGTCACTGGCGACGTACTACACCGACGCCGACGGCGACGGCTACGGCGACCCGGACGACAGCACCGACGCCTGCGAAGCGCCCTCGGGCACGGTCGAGAACGCCGACGACTGCGACGACACCAGCGCCGAGGCCAGCCCCGACGGCATCGAGACCTGCGACGGGCTGGACAACGACTGCAACGGCACGACCGACGACGACGCCGAGGTGCTGGGCACCGGCCCGGACTGCCCGGCGCTGGACTGCGTCGACGTCCAGGCCAACGGCAGCTCGGGATCGTCAGACGGCAACGCCTGGATCGATCCATTGGGCGAGGGCTCCTACGAGGTCTTCTGCGATCAGACGAACGAGGGTGGCGGCTGGACCCTGGTGGCCAACGTCGACGACGTCTCCGACCCCTACTTCGGCGCCCAGCAGTCCGAGCCCTGGGAGACGGACTCGGTCCGCAACGAGACCACCCTGCCGTCCCACACGGCCGACATCAGCCTCACGACCAAGTACGCGTCGTGGGGAGACGTCGACGTCACCGACGTGTACATCGTCTACAAGAACACGAGCCAGTACTTCCTCTGCGAGGGCCTGAGCGTCAATGATCCGCTGGCCGACATCTTCGCGCTCACCCCGGCCACCGGGGCCTGCTCGGCCGAGTGCACCAGCTACTCCGAGGACATCATGCCCGAGGCGTCGACCACGCCGGTCGGGCTGAACTGCAACGACCCGAACGAGGGCTGGATGGAGGCGGGCTCAGCCGAGAACGCCCGCATCGGCGCTCTGTCCAACGAGCACAGCTGCTGCGTGTTCAACGCGTGGCTCGGCGCCGCGGGGGACCGGGGCTTCGCCACGTCGAACCTGGAGAAGACCTGGGGCGCCTACAGCTCCGGGGCCGAATACGACGACAACATCATGGTGTTCGTGCGCTGATCACTCGCCCGGCCAGGGCGTCACGCCCAGGAACGGCCCGTCCGTGAAGCCCAGGGAGACCGGGTAGCTCATCTGGATGTCAGCCACCGAGAACTCCGAGCCCGCGAACCAGGGCTGGGAACCCAGGGTCTGCTCCACCCAGTCATACGCCTGGTGCACCTCGGCGTGGGGCCTGGGGCGTCCCCGCCGCCGGCCGGAGTCGCCCCTCGCCGAAGCTCCCCGGTGGGCCTGTACGCACCGGACGGCCGGGGAGAGCTCCTGCGCCATGGCGCCGTCGAGTCCGACTTCGGGGTCGAGCGGCTGAGGGACGGCTGCGCGGGCTCCGAGTCCGCCCACCCCCCCGCCCGGCCCCGGGCGCTACGCAGCCCGGAGGCCGTGTCACCCTGTCCGTCTGAGGAGTCCCCGTGTTCCCTGGCATCCCCACCTGTGTCGAGGTCTCCCAGGAGGTCACCGACTACCTCGAGGGTGACCTTCCGGCCTGGCGACGGGCCCTGACGCGCATGCACCTCCTGGGCTGCTCCGCCTGTCGCGAGCTGGTCCGGCAGTTCACCCTGGTCAAGGGTGCCGTGGCCGGGGTCCCTCCAGCGGCGGACGACGCCCTGGCCCAGGACACCCGCCAGGACCTGCTGGCGCACTTCGCCGGCGGTGCCCCCGACGAGCCGGACCCCTGACGCTCTCGCGCCTGTCGGACGACCAGCTGGTCAAGCGCCTCCAGGCGCGGGACCCCGCGGTCTTCGACGCGCTCCTGGACGACTGGTCTCCCGGCATGCTCCGCGTGGCTCGCGGGCTGACCGGCACCACAGCGAGCGGCGAGGAGCTCGTGCAGGAGACCTGGATGGCCGTCATCAAAGGCCTGGACGGCTTCCAGGGCCGCAGCTCCCTGAAGGGCTGGGTCTACAGCATCCTGAAGAACAAGGCCCGGACGACCGCCCGTCGGGATGCGCGGGTCACGCCCTTCAGCGCCCTCGGCCCGGAGGAGGCGGATCGGCCCGTCGCGTCGGAGCGCTACACCGCAGGCGGCAGCTGGGCCCAGCCCATCGGGACCTGGGAGGTGGATTCGCCGGAGTCCCTGTTGCTCGCCCAGGAGGGCCAGGCCGTGGTCCAGCGGGCCCTGGAGGCGCTGCCCGAGCGCCAGCGGATCGTGGTGGTCATGCGTGACGGCGAGGGCCTGTCGGCGCACGAGGTGGCCGCAGTGCTCGAGCTGAGCGAGGCCAACGTGCGGGTGCTGCTGCACCGGGGACGCAGTCGCGTGCGCCGGGCCCTGGCGGAGCACCTGCTCGGAGAGCGCTGAGCCGGGCGCTCCGGTGGCCCGCTCCACCCCCCCCCGAGGGGTCTGCCCCGAGCTACTCTCGATGTCGTGCGCTCGCCCCGCCTTCTTCGCCCGTACAGCGCGCTCGTCGGGCTGTCGTCGCTCCTGGCCGCATGTGGCGGGAGCCAGGACACCGCATCCACGGTCGACGCGGACGGAGACAGCTTCGCCCAGGTCGATGGCGACTGTGACGACGCCGACGCCGAGGTCCATCCGGGGGCCGACGAGGTCTGGTACGACGGCATCGACCAGGACTGCGATGGAGCGTCCGACTTCGACCGAGACGGGGACGGGCACGAGAGCTGGCGGCGGGAAGGTGGCACCGACTGCTGGGACGACTCGGCGGTCGTGCCCCCGGGTTTCGAGACCCTCAATGGTTTCCTGCCCGCGATCGAGGCCGAATGACGTGTACCTCGGGGCGCCCGAGCGGTGGTACGACGGGGTCGACGGCGACTGTGCCGGCGACGACGACTTCGACGCGGACCTGGACGGAGAGCGCACCGATCGACACCCCGCTGACGGGCTCGCCGAGCTCGGCGAGGACTGCAACGACCAGGATGACACCGTGCTTCCCGGCCCCCGACCACGCCATCGGCCAGCCGGGGGTCGATGTCGTCGGTCTCCAGATTGTCGATCTGCTCCTACAGGTCGCGGAGCGCGTCGCCGACCAGTTTGCGGAAGGCGCTCTCGGGCATGTCCATCGGTGGGTCCTCGGGCTCGTCAGAGGCGATTGTCGCACCTCCGTAGCGTCCCACGGGCGAGCACCGGCGATAGACTCGCCGGCGTCACGGGTTCCCACCGGGATCAGTGCGGAGGATCCATGGACATCGAGAGCCTGCTCACCGGCGAGAACGCCTGGTTCGTGGAGCAGCAGTACCTGGCGTGGACGGACGATCCAGGGTCCGTTGGGGCCGAGTGGCAGTCGCTCTTCGAGGGGTTCGGCCCGCCGCCGGACCAGGGCGCCCTCAACGGCGCCCCCCACCTCTCCGCCCGATCGATCTTCAATCCCCGGGGCACCGGTGCGAGCACCGGGGTCGCGGCCCGGGCTGCGGCCTTGCGCCAGGCCCGCACCGTCCAGCTGATCAACGCCTACCGGGTCCGCGGCCACATGCTGGCGGACATCGATCCGCTGAAGCACCTGGAGCGCACCGAGCACCCCGAGCTGACCCCAGCCTGGTGGGGCCTGGACGACGCCGACCTGGACCAGCCGGTGTCGGGCAGCTTCATGCACGGGGTGGCCGACACCACCACGCCTCGGGAGATCCTGGCGGCCCTGCGCACGGCGTGGTGCGGATCCATCGGCGCGGAGTTCATGAACATCCAGGACCAGGAGCAGAAGTCCTGGGTCATCGAGCAGCTGGAGACGCTGCCCCAGCGCCAGGTCCTGGACCACGACGCCCAGCTCCGCGTCCTGGGCAAGCTGTGCGACGCCGAGGGTTTCGAGCAGTTCCTGCACGCCCGCTTCCCGGGCACCAAGCGCTTCTCACTGGAAGGCGCCGAGACGCTGATCCCCCTGCTCGACGTCCTGATCGAGGAGTCCGCGGCCGCGGGTGTGCGCGAGCTCATCATCGGCATGGCCCACCGGGGTCGGCTGAACGTGCTGGCCAACACCCTGGAGAAGCCGGTCCAGCTGATCGTCGGCGAATTCGAAGACGCTGGCGGCACGACCCAGGGCTCCGGCGACGTGAAGTACCACCTGGGCTACTCGGCGGACACGACCACCCTGCGGGGGGACCCGATCCACCTGTCCCTGACGTTCAACCCCTCCCACCTCGAGGCGGTGGATCCGGTGGTCGAGGGCCGCACGCGAGCCAAGCAGGATCGCCACCGCGACGCCGACCTGAGCCGGGCCATGCCGCTGTTGCTCCACGGGGACTCCGCGTTCTCGGGCCAGGGGCTGGTGGCCGAGGTGCTCAACCTCTCCGAGCTCGAGGGCTACAAGACCGGCGGCACGGTGCACGTGATCGTCAACAACCAGATCGGGTTCACCACCCCGCCCAAGGAGTCCCGGTCGACCCCCTACGCCACCGACGTGGCCCGAATGCTGGCGATCCCGATCCTGCACGTCAACGGCGAGGACCCGGTGGCCGTCGCCGCCGTGGTCCAGCTCGCGGTCGCTTGGCGCCAGCGGTACCACCGCGACGTGATCGTCGACATGTACTGCTACCGCAAGTACGGCCACAACGAAGGCGACGAGCCCAGCTTCACCCAGCCCCTCATCTACGACTTCATCCGCAGCAAGCCGTCCCCCCGCCAGGCCTATGCCCGGCGCATGGTCGAGCTGGGCCACATCACCCAGGACGAGGCCGATCGCATCTACGCCGAGAGCCGCTCCCGCATGGCGGCGCCCCTGACGCCCGACGACATGCTCGAGCCGTCGGGTCCCATGATCAATCCGCAAAAGGAGCTGTGGCGAAAGTACGTCGCCGGCAAGCTCTCGGACCCGGCGGACACGGGCTTCGATCTGGAGATGCTCCAGGATCTGCTGGTCAAGGCCAACACCCTGCCCGCCGACTTCAACGCCCACCCCAAGATCAAGCGCCTGCTCAAGCAGCGCCTGGCCGTGGCCCACGGCGAGCGCCCGGTGGACTGGGCGATGGCCGAGCAGGCGGCCTATGCCACGCTCGTGGTCGACGGTCACCCGGTCCGGCTCTCCGGCCAGGACTGTGGCCGGGGCACGTTCTCCCACCGTCACGCCGTGTTCGCGGACATCAAGACCGGCCAGGAGATCTACCCGGTCCAGCACCTGTGGAAGGACCAGGCCACCTTCACCGTGGTCGACTCCAGCCTTTCCGAGGCCGGCGTGCTGGGGTTCGAGTTCGGCTACAGCCTGGACTACCCGGAGGCCCTGGTCATGTGGGAGGCCCAGTTCGGCGACTTCGCCAACGGCGCCCAGGTCATCATCGACCAGTTCATCACCAGCACCCACCAGAAGTGGAACCGGCTGAGCGGCCTGGTGATGCTCCTGCCCCATGGCTACGAGGGCCAGGGCCCCGAGCACTCCTCGGCCCGTCCCGAGCGCTACCTGCTGGCCTGCGCCGAGGACAACATGCAGGTGGCCAACGTGACCACCCCGGCGAACCTGTTCCACCTGCTACGGCGCCAGGCCATCCGGCACGCACGCCGGCCCCTCGTGGTGTTCACGCCCAAGTCCCTGCTGCGTCACTCGGAGTGCGTCTCGTCGCTGGTCGAGCTCGCCGAAGGGCGCTTCCAGGAGGTCATCTGGGAGCACGAGGACCTGGACGCCGAGCGGGTCCAGCGCATCGTCTACTGCAGCGGCAAGGTGTACTACGACCTGCTGGCCGAGCGGCGCGACCGGGCCGAGGAGCGTGTGGCTCTGATCCGGGTCGAGCAGTGGTACCCGTTCCCGTTCCAGGCGCTGGCTCGGGGGCTGGCCGAGTACCCCCGCGCCGAGATCGTCTGGTGCCAGGAAGAGCCGCGCAACATGGGCCCCTGGCCCGTCTTCTGCGACTGGATCCGCGAGACCATGCCCGCGGATCGCCAGCCCATCTACGTCGGTCGCAAGCCCGCCGCGGCGCCCGCCACCGGCAGCAGCAAGGTTCACAAGGCAGAACAGGCCGCCCTGGTGGCGGCCGCCCTCGATCTGGAGAGCAGTCCATGAGCGCAGTCGACGTCGTCGTGCCCCAGCTGGGGGAGTCCGTCACCACCGCCTTCATCGCCCAGTGGTTCAAGCAGCCCGGCGAGTACGTCGCCGAAGGCGAGTCCGTGCTCGAGGTCGACAGCGACAAGGCGTCCCTCGAGGTGCCGGCCCCCGTGGGCGGTGTGGTCGGGCAGTACCTGGTCAGCGAAGGGGACGAGGTCGCCATCGGAACCGCGGTGGTGCGCATCGCCCCGGGTGACGCGCCCGCCGCAGCCGCAGCGCCTGCCTCTGCGGCTGCGCCTGCTGGCGAGGCGCCCTCTGGGTCCAGCAAGAGTGGGCCAGCGGCGCGACAGCTGGCCACCGCAAAGGGCGTCGACCTGGGGTCGGTGACGGGCAGCGGGGTCGGCGGCCGGATCCTTACCCAGGACGTCGCCGCTGCGGCCCAGGGACCGGCGGCCGCCGCGCCAGCGACGGTCGAGGCACCTGAGCCGCCGGCCGGGGATCGGCCCACCAAGCGGGTCAAGATGTCTCCCTTGCGGCGGACGATCGCCCGGCGGCTGGTCGAGGCCCAGCAGACCGCGGCGATGCTGACGACCTTCAACGAGGTCGACCTGACCCGGGTCAAGGCGCTCCGGGCGTCGTACCAGGCCGACTTCGTGAAGAAGTACGGCCACAAGCTCGGCTTCATGTCCTTCTTCGTGAAGGCGTCGGTCGAGGCCCTCAAGGCCTTCCCCGCGGTCAATTCGGAGATCGACGGCGACGGCGTCCTGTACAAGTACTTCTACGACATCGGGGTGGCGGTGTCGTCGCCTCGAGGGCTGGTGGTCCCGGTGGTCCGGGACTGCGACCGGCTGTCCCTGGCCCAGGTCGAGTCAACCATCGCCGACCTCGCTGGCCGGGCTCGGGACAACAAGCTGGCCCTGGCGGACTTCCAGGGCGGCACCTTCACGATCTCCAACGGGGGCGTGTTCGGCTCGATGATGTCGACGCCGATCCTGAACCTGCCCCAGGTCGCGATCCTGGGCATGCACGCCATCCAGGACCGGGCGGTGGTGGTGGACGGTCAGATCTGTGTGCGACCGATGATGTACCTGGCCCTGTCCTACGACCACCGCATCATCGATGGCCGCGAGGCTGTGAGCTTCCTGAAGCGCATCAAGGAGCTGGTGGAAGCCCCAGAGCGCATCCTGTTGGAGGTCTGACTCGACGAAGATTTTTCTTGCGGACGCAGAACTTCTGCGCTGTAAGCTGGGATCACGCACCACCGGGCGCCGGCCCTGGGTGATCGCAAGGGGGGCCGGTGGCTGACAGAGGGGACATCCTTGCGAATCGAGCAACGCAGACTCGCCGACGGGCTCTGGTCCGTGGACGCCAGCCCGGGCTTGGGCGGTGCGGCGGATCTGGTGCTCGCGGTCGGCACTGCACAGGCTCTGGGCAGCCCGGACGTCTTCGGAGACCTGCGGCGGGCCTACCCCCACGCCCGCCTGGTCAGCTGCTCCCGCCCTCGGACCGATGACGACGACGACGAGCTCTCGGCGGTCGCCGTCTCCTTCGAGCGCTGCACGGCCCAGGTCGTGCTGCGCCAGGTCGCGCCGCACACGACCGGTGCCGACATAAGCCGTGACCTGGGCCTGGCGTTGGCCCACGAGGATCTGCGGCACGTGTTCGTCTTTGGGGGGAGCGCCGGTCTGGAGGGCGCCGCGGTGGCCTCGGGGCTGGCGACAGCGCTGCCCCCGTCCGTGTCCATCGTCGGCGGTCTGCTGGCGGGCCGGGTCGGCCTGGACGCACCCCCCGACGTGCCCGCGGTGGTGGCCGTCGGGCTCCGCGGCGCCAGACTGGATCTGGACGTGGTGGTCGAGGCTGGCGACGCCCTGGCGCCTGGTGAGGGGCGGGTCGCACTGTCTCGGCGGCCCCCTGCGGTGGGCAGCCGCTTCGCCTTGTTGATGGCCGGCCCCCAGGACGACGGCGGCGAGGCTCGGTCGGCCCTCGCGGATCTGGCCCGAGACTCCCTCGGGGCACGGGCGGCGCTGTTGCACCTGCCTGTCCGGACCGCGATCGGCCGCTGCGACCGCATGGCGCTCCCCCTGTCACTGCCCCGTGGGCTCGCCCTCGCGGCTGTCGGGGAGGCCAGGGGGCAGCAGGAACCCTGAGAGGGCCTGGTCCCAGTCCGGGGATGCCAGACTGCACGGGTGACTGCACGCCTGCGGATTCGTGGCGAGGAGCTGGAAGTCCAGGTCCTGGACCTGGAGGAAGACGTCCGGGCAGGCCTGGTGCCTTCGGTGGCCCGGGTCCACCACCCGCCATGGACCGGACAGGACTGGCGCAGGGTGGGCGAGATCCCCGAGCTCGCCGAAGCCCTCGATGCGCCCAGGGCACGCCTGTCCGCGCAGCTGCGCACGGGGCCCTGGCCCTGGGTCAGCACGGTCCTCTCGGTGCTGATCCTGGTGTGCGGGGTGCTCCAGGGCTTCGCCACCCTGTTTGCACCGAGCCTGGGGGCGCCCGGTCTGGCGCTGCGCGAGTTCTTCTCAGGCGGTCTCACCGGCTTGGATGCCCTGGTGTTCGAGGGGCGGTGGGCCACAGCCTTCACCTCCCAGCTGACCCACGGTGGGCCGGGCCACCTGTTCCCGAACCTGGCGGTGATCGGGTACGCCGGCTTCCGCGTGGAGCGGGCCCTGGGAGCCGGGGCGACCCTGGTGGTGGCGGTCTCGTCCGTGGTCGCGGGCACCCTCGCGATCGCGCTGCTGGAGACCGTGCCGGTGATGGGGTCGTCGGTGCTGGGGTACGGACTCTGGGCGTCGATGCTGGTGGTCGGCCTGCGGCTGGACGACCAGCTCCCGGCGCGGGATCGGCGCTTCTATGGCTTCGGGGCCATCGTGTTGTTCGTTGTGCTGGTGATCGGGTCGGTGGGCCAGGAGGGCATCAGCCACACCGGGCACGCCTTTGGCTTCCTGGGGGGTGCGCTGGCTACCTTTGCGGTGCGGCCCGAGTCGATGGTGGCCCGGGCGCGGAGGCGAGGCCAGGCTCGGCTGAATGCGGCGGTTGCTCTGGCGCTGGTGGTTGTGCCGTTCGTCGCCGCTCAGACGCTCTACCGCTTTCCCACCCTGCTCCTCGGTGAGGCCCGGTCGGTCCAGGTGGACGGCTGGACCCTGGAGGTGCCCGCCCAGATGGCCGATCGCACGGCGTCCATCGGGGGGGCCCGGGGCTGGACCACGTCCGAGAATTCCAGGGAGGGGGTGTTCGCGACGCTGCGAGAGCTCGGGGAGCGCAGCGCAGATCCGGTCGACGTGGCCTGGGGGCGTCGAAGCGATGGTCCTCTTCAGGTGCTGCCGGCGCCGCCGGTCCTCGGTCCTGACTGGACGTCCTGGCGAGGGCGCCTGACCCGTGCCGACGGACGCCCGCTGGCCGAGGTGGTGGAGCACCGGCGCCAGACCGGCCACACCCTGTGGCGAGTGGGCACGCTGGTCCAGGTGCGGGCTGACGGGGAGCTGGGGCGCCGAGCGCCGACACTCCAGGCGATCCTGGACTCTGCCCAGCCCCAGGAGTCCGACGCCGCCCGGGTCGCCCGGGTGGCATTCGAGGCCAGCGGGCGGGGCCGGGCGTCCCTGGCGTGGGCCGAGCAGCAGCACGGGCTCGGACGCCTGGCCGAGGCTGACGCGCTCCTGGCGGGGTTGGCCGGATCACCCAGGGTGGCGGCCCAGGCGGCCAAGGACCGCTTTGCCCTGTGGGCTGCCCACCCGGAGGTCGTGCCCCAGGACGCGGTGGCGCAGGTGCTGGCCAGCCTGGAGGGCCACAGCGGGGACTGGCGGCTGATGTCGACCGCGGTGACGTGGTTGCTGGAGCAACGGGCCTGTGACGCGGCCTGGGAGGCGCACCGGGCGCTCCAGGAGAGCTGGGGCGATGCGCAGGCCTGGGAGCGGTTGGATGTTGAGGTGATGAAGGCCTGTGCGCGCTGAAGGATGCCGCCGGGCCGAGACGATGCTGTGGCACCATCGGTGTAGCTCGGCGTTCCAGAGCTGCCAGTGAGGCCTTCCATGCGCTCCCCCCCCCAAGTCACGTCGCTGCGGGCGTCTTGGGCCTGTCCCTTGTCCTCGCCGCGGGCACAGCCGTGGTCGCGGCTGACGAAGAGTCCGAGACCCTCGACGCGGTCGAGGGCAGTGGCTTTGCCTGCGACATCCTAGAGGCCGAGGCAGACGATCCCCACGAGCTGACAGTCGCCTGGAAGGAGGACGGGAGCGGCAGTCCGACCCTAGCAGCGTGCGGTGAATCGGGGGTCGTGAGACGTGGTCGTCCACGTGCACGGGGGTCGTGAAGTCGTCTGACGTGACACGTGGGACGTCTGACGTGGGACGTGGACCGTCCACGTG
>Ga0209992_10002182_pt1 | contig 18515 bp, 18 predicted proteins | sample 2SBtaG_2_FD_182564 | JGI IMG/M metagenome (GOLD analysis project Ga0209992, IMG submission 182564) | Deep subsurface microbial communities from Kolumbo volcano to uncover new lineages of life (NeLLi) - 2SBTROV12_ACTIVE470 metaG (SPAdes)... | ecosystem: Environmental > Aquatic > Marine >... | reverse complement strand
ATAGCAATCTTTAGCTATTTATTATATTTTGTAAGGTTTTTTTCCTATCCCATAATCGTTGCAAATCGTTAAACACACAGTTCTTATTGAACTGCCCTAATTCGTTAGCGTGTTCAACAACCTTCTTTTCGATGTTGCGGTTGACTTTGAAAAGTTCTAGTTTAGCTTCGTTGCGTGTCATGTTGTGTTCCTTTCGAGAACGTTGTTTAATTGTTATACTAGTAGTATATACTAAGTATCGTCAAAAGTCAATAGCAATCTTAACTATTTTCTGAAATAATTCTAATTAATTCTGATGCATAAAAACAAACAGCATAGCCTATCATCAAGGCAATCATTGCATATCCGATTGTGTCTATAATTTTATTTAACATCTTGTATTCCTTATTAATCCTTAATTGTTATATACTAAGTATATACTATATATCGTCACTTGTCAATAGATACTTAACAATAATCTCAGAAAAATCTTATTTATTTTCTTAATGAGACTTATTCTCAATAACGAAAAAACGCCCCCTCATTTTTCTTGTCCAAACGTAAAATATCATATTTGTATACCCACTTTAGTCTCTTCTCATGTAAAAAAGGCCGCCGGTAGTTTTAACTTCAGACTTTAGTTAACGCCTCTTCTCTGTTTTTGCCGGGGTGGTTCAAACACAATTCACCAACGCTAATATATATGTATTACCCAAACCTAGCCCCTCACGCCTCTTTCGTTGTTTTTGTCACTTATGTGTGTCTTTTAAGGATGTGGAGTGTATAATAAAACAGTTAGATTAATGAAAAAACAATCCAATTGAAGGCAGATAAGCAATGAGTACTAATAATAACTGTAAAAAGAACTGTAGAAGCGTTGAAGCTGAGATGAATGTAAAAGCAACTGCAAGCCTTCAACAAGAGGTAGAAGAAGAGCTGAGTGCAGAAGATAAAAGCTTAGCTGAGTTACTATCTCAGAATGAAACGGAAAATGAAGAATAAGTTCACAAATGGAGCGGTAGAAGCAGGACAAGTTGAGTCTCTTACAAGAATTGAGTTAACTGGTTGCTGCTCCCTTCAGGAAAAGGATGAGTTATTCAAGGATATCGCTTGCGAAGATACATGCTTCTCACAAGTGTTTGGATTTGAACACAGATTCTTATACGTAATTGAAGCTATCGACGAAAACGAGGTCGTCGCATCTGAGAAAGGCCTCGGATATATAGAGCAGGAAGACGATAAGATTTTCCTAATTAGAGAGACACCTCTTAGTTTTGCTGAAGACGGAGATATAAACAACTATAAGGAGGGTGATTCGCCCCTTATATTCCCGTATCACGAATATGTACGTATTTTTTCTTATGTTCCCAAAAACGTACATGAAATGCTCGCCACGCCCTACTCTGTACTGGCATCTATCAGTCCCCACGCACCTTCTCCGGTTATTTTAGAAGAAAATACGTTACTAGGAAGAAAAGATGACATCGTACAGGCTATTGACAAGGAAGAACTCGTAGAAATCATGGAACTTAACGATGTTGTTAAGGAATCCATAGAGAAAACACAAAAACAGCTAACTCTCAAGACAAGAAGGCTTGATTTATCTAGAAAGAACTCTTTTTTGTCTAGCCCGTACATTCTATTGAAGCCCGACGCTTATGATAACTCTAACACGCCCCCTTCTTTAATCGGAACGTTATTTTATAATACAGAGTTAGGTAAATTACAACTATTTGATGGCAACAGATGGAGAACTATTAAATTTGAGGATGAAGATTAATGTACGTACCCTCAAACATGACAGAACAACAGGTTATTGACCAAATAGAACTAGTTGTTGGTAGAATCGCCCCTAAGTACACATTCTATGGATACGAAAAAGACGATCTCAGACAAGAAGCATTTATTATCTGTATGGAAGCTCTTCCACGTTATGATGAATCTCGCCCCCTAGAAAACTTTCTATCCGTACATTTATCTAATCGTCTCAAGAACTTTGTTAGAGATAATCACTTTACCAAAGACGAAGAACAAAAAGCAAAGGTCGTAATGCCCGGCCAACTTACTAACGAAGAATACTTACTTGATACACACGAGGAATACGTAGAAGACCTTGACTGTAAACAAATGTCCAAGGTATTAGATATTAAACTACCAGCAGAATATAGATCAGATTACCTAAAGATAATCAATGACGTATATGTACCTAAAAAACGTAAAGAGGAAGTACTTTTTATTATACAATATATATTAGAGGAACAGGGTTATGAAGAGGGGTAGACTATCTAACGATGAGGCCCGTTATATTACAGATAATGCTAAAGATATCTCAGTAGAAGAAATAGCAGCAAATCTGGAACGAGACCCTACAACCATTGAGAACTTTATTAAAAAGAATTTAAAGATCGGGTTGTCAGAATTTGAGCAGGCAGCTTATGATCTTGAGGACAGACCATATTGGATAGAGCTGAGACAACAGTTTTCACAAGATGAACTTGAATTGTTTAAGTATCACTGGGGGCGAATTATCAGTCAGTTTAAAGATGATGTGTTTCCAACCGAAGAGTTACAAGTTGTGGATGTGATTAAACTTGAGCTCCTAATGAATCGGGGCCTCAAGCAGAACAAATCGAATATAGATCAAATTACGGCGTTTGAGGAGCTGGTGCGCACGGAGAGGGCCACAGACCCCGACCAGCAGGATAGAGACTACATACTGAACCTAGAGCGTCAGATCGCCTCTCTGCGCGCCGCACAGGAATCACTAAATAGAGACTACAGAGATTTACAAACCAAGAAGAGCGCAATGCTCAAGGAAATGAAGGGGACGAGAGAGCAGAGGATTAAACGTCTGGAAGATTCAAAACAGAGTTTTGTCGGCTGGGTTACTCATCTCATGCAAAATCCAACTTTGACCCAACAGTATGGGTTGGAGATGGAGAAGATGCGATTAGCTATGGAAAAAGAGAAGGGCAGACTCAGTAATTTTCATCAATACGAGGATGGTCAAGTGGATCAACCGTTTCTAACACCAGATACAGTTAAGGATTAATAAATGAAAGCGATTATTTTCGGAGTAACCGGACAGGATGGAAGTCACCTTGCGGACTTATTGTTATCAAAAGATTACGATGTAGTTGGGGTAGCTCGTCGTTCCAGTGTGGACACTACCCTAAGAATCAAGCATCTTTTAGAAAAATCTAATTTCAGTCTGGTGCATGGAGACATTACAGATGCGAGTAGCGTAATAAATATCTTACGCAATGACTCTGATGTAAACGAAGTTTATAATCTAGCGGCTCAATCGCATGTAGGCGTCTCTTTTAAGCAACCCGGACTAACTTGGGATATAACTGGAAAAGGATGCTTAAATATCTTACAAAGCATTGTGGATCTAGGTATGGACTGTAGGTTCTACCAAGCCTCATCAAGCGAGATGTTTGGTGATTCATACGATGTCGATGAAGAAGGTAATAAATACCAAAATGAAGAGACTAAGTTCTTGCCGCAATCACCATATGCTATAGCAAAATGTGCAGCACACTATCTTGTAAGATTGTTCCGAGAAGCCTATGGCTTACATGCAAGTGCCGGAATTCTATTTAATCATGAAGGAGAACGTCGTGGAGAAAACTTCGTGACCCGAAAGATTACAAAATGGATTGGAGATTGGAGCAAAACAGGCTACGATAAAAATTTTCCGAAACTCCGTTTGGGTAACTTAGATGCGTTTCGGGATTGGGGTTATGCAGGCGATTATGTAGAAGCCATGTACCTTATGTTACAAGAAGATGTTGCGGACGATTATGTAATATGTACCGGAAAGACATATACGATTAGAGAGTTCTTAGACGAAGCATTTGGATATATCAATATAGATGACTGGAGCGAACACGTAGTTGTAGACCCTGAATTTTACAGACCAGCAGAGGTAGACTATTTACGTGGCGATTCCTCAAAAGCCAACAACAAGTTGGGATGGACTGCGAAAAATGATTTAAAAGGTCTGGTCACGATCATGATGGAGCATGACCTGAATGAAGAACTATAGAGTAGAAATGGATCTCAGCATAGTGATACCTCAAATAAGAGAGTATCGAATATATGAGTATAATAGCGAAAAGCCTATTGTATTTGTAGAGGCTAAAGATCCAGACGAAGCTTGCTTCAAAGCTACTCATAGACTATTGCAAATGATACTTAAACAAAAGGACACGGCGGAAACAAGAGATCTATGTAAGGAAATTAAAAAAGATATAATTGTGACTAAGGTATCAACGAAATGAGAAGAAATTACCAAGACCCTGTTTATAAAGAGTGGAGAACTAAAATATATAAACGGGATAAATTTAAATGCCAGATGCCGGGATGTGATTCGAGATACCGACTTCAGGCGCACCATATTAAAAAGTGGTCTAGTGCCGCTATATTGAGATACGATGTTGAGAATGGCATAACTTTATGTCGCACTTGCCATGAACATATTACAGGTCATGAGCAAGCTTACGAAACATTGTTTTATCAAATAGTTAGAGAAAATGGCAAAAAATAAAAGCTTCAAAGTAATAAAAGATACTAGAGAGCAAGAAGGATATTATTTTAGCGAGTACGGAACATGCTTAGGCATGGTCGAAAGAAAGCTAGACACTGGAGACTATAGCATAGAAGGTCTTGAAGACTTGATATGTATAGAACGCAAAGGATGCGCTGAGGAACTTGCTCAAAACTTGGGTCAGAAAAAACACGCATTTTTAAATGAAATAGAACGCATGAAGGAAATACCTCATCGTTTTATAGTGTTGGAGTTTTCACTTGAGGACTTAGTTGAGTTTCCAGAAAATAGCAGAATACCAGAGTCGCAGAAAAAGAAGTTGCGGATATCTGGTAAATATATGCTAAAGTGTTTAATGGAATTTCAGATCCGCGATAACATACATGTAGTTTTTGCGGGAAATAAATACAACGCTTTTCTTTTGGTTAGTAGTATATTCAAAAGAATAAATGAGATGTATAACAATGAATGATATTATTGAATCAATACATGGTCAAAGTATAGACCTAAAACAACGTGAGATTTATCTCCACGGTCATCATGGGCCTTTCGATGATGATCCGGGAGTTGAATACCGCATGGCTACAACGTTTATAAAAAACATAAGACATCTGGATTACTTAAAAAATGAACCAATACTTATTCATATGCACAGCATTGGTGGAAACTGGGGCGATGGGATGGCTATATACGATGCTATCAAGTTGTGCCGATCCCACGTAACGATATTAGTTTATGGTCAAGCAGAATCAATGAGTAGCATTATCTTGCAAGCAGCCGATGCTAGGATAATGATGCCCAACGCATACTTCATGTGCCACTATGGAAATAGCGGTAGCTCTGGTAATTATCTAGATACACAAAACTGGGCGAAGTTTGAAGCCAAGATACTTGAAAGCATGATAGACATATACAAAGAAAAATGTAAAAAAGGAAAGTACTTTCAGGACAAGTACCAAACCATAAACGATGACAAGGTTGTCAAATTCTTATCTAGAAAAATGAAAGATGGGGATTGGTATCTCAGCTCTCACGAGGCTGTTTATTATGGGTTTGCAGATTCAGTAATAACACATAGAAAATATGGGAGTATAACTAGCCTCAAATAATGAGTACTGAAATAAAGAATATAAACGAAGCTTGGCTAGGCCTTGAAGACATAGGTGATAATATTTTTAATCCCATGTCCGTACTTAAATCAATGGATGGGGATTATCATCTGCGACTATCTTATTTAATGGTCAAACCAGAATATTTTTCATTCCTCTGTAAGCACATTCTTAATATACAAATTCTCCCATCGCAAGCGTTAATGCTTTGTGAAATGTGGAATAGAAAATTCCCTATGCTTATTGCAAGTCGTGGTTTTGGTAAATCATTTATGCTTTCTCTATACGCATTGCTTAGAGCTCTCTTGCTCCCGAGTAGAAAAGTTGTTGTCGTTGGTGCTGCTTTTAGACAGTCTAAGGTTCTTTTCGAGTATATGGAAACTATCTGGAGAAACGCACCTATATTACGAGATATATGCAGTAACACAAGTGGCCCACGCCGTGATGTAGATAGATGTGTGATGAGAATAAACGACAGTACTGTTACCTGCTTACCTCTTGGTGATGGCCAAAAGATTCGTGGTCAACGTGCTAATGATATTATATCTGATGAATTTGCCTCTATACCTAGAGATATATTTGAAAACGTTGTAGCTGGCTTTGCAGCCGTAAGTGCAGATCCAATTGATAACGTAAAAAGACTTGCGGCAGAAAAGAAAGCAAAACAGCTAGGAGTACAACTTGAGGAAAAACAAGAAAACAAGGAAATAAAAGTTAGAGACAACCAGATTATATTATCTGGAACAGCTTACTATGATTTTAATCATTTTGCCACATATTGGAAAAAATGGAGACAAATCATTAAGAGCCGTGGAAAAGAAGAAAGACTACGTGAAGTATTTGGAGGAGAAGACGTACCAAAAGACTTTGATTGGACTCAGTACTCTATCATAAGAATTCCATATGAGCTACTGCCTGAAGGATTTATGGACGCCGCGCAAGTCGCAAGATCTAAAGCAACAGTGCATGCAGGTATTTACCAAATGGAGTTTGGAGCATGCTTTACAAGAGATAGTCAAGGCTTCTTTAAAAGATCGCTAATAGAGTCCTGTGTAATATCAAACGACAACACGATTAAAGACAGTCAGGGTAATGAAATACACTTCGAGGCTAAGCTAATTGGAGATCCTACTAAACGTTATGTTTTTGGTGTTGACCCCGCTTCTGAAGTTGACAACTTTAGTATTGTTGTGCTGGAGATAGCGCCAGACCATAGAAAAATAGTTCATTGCTGGACAACAAATAGATCTGAACACAAAGCCAAAGTAAAGAAGGGCTATGCGTCAGAAACAGATTACTATGCATATTGCGCAAGAAAGATTAGAGAACTTATGCGTAGATTTCCATGTGTACATATTGCTATGGATGCTCAAGGTGGTGGTATCGCAGTTATGGAATCTTTGCATGATAAAGATAAGATAATGGAAGGTGAAGCTGCGATCTGGCCAGTTATAGATGACGACAAGCCTAAAGACACTGACGACGAAAAGGGCTTGCATATACTTGAGATGTGCCAGTTTGCAAAATACGACTGGCTTGCGGAAGCTAATCATGGACTCAGAAAAGACTTTGAAGATAAATCAATTATCTTTCCCTTCTTTGATCCTGTCACTCTTGGTATATCAGCCGCTGAAGACGGACTTAAGGATAGGGTGTTTGATACTTTAGAAAACTGTGTCTTAGACATAGAGGAACTGAAGGATGAGCTAGCTATGATACAAATGACACAGACACCAAGTGGCAGAGACAAGTGGGACACGCCAGAAGTAGTAGTGGGAGCAGGCAAGAAGAGCAAAATGAGAAAAGACCGCTATTCAGCATTAATTATGGCCAACATGGCCGCTAGAATAATGTCTAGAACTCCCACCCCTCAAGAGTATAAATTTTATGGAGGGTTTGCTAGCCTTGACGACGACTATAAGAAAAATTCTAAAGGGGAACCATACTCAGGCCCCAACTGGTTTACCGAGCATATGAAGGATATATACTAATCTTGTGTATAATATTGTAACCATTCCAATTACATTCCAATTGATATAGAGAAACTATTATGAGCAATAATGAAAATATGATAACTTGGGGAAATGACGAAGAGAGAATGGAGGCTTTTGCTTCGCATACTGATAATGTTGACGCATACGGCGGCCTATCTAAATCTACAGGAAGTCACTATAGAAACTTTATAAATGTAGAGCCAAATCGTTCTGTCAGGCCCGGATTTAGTAGTAGGGATTATCATGCTTTCAGACCTCACGAAGCAGTTCCGCAGAGACAAAAGCGTGCGATTAAGATGTGTATGGATGCATACGACAAGGTTGGAATCATTAGGAATGTTATTGATTTGATGGGCGACTTTGGTAGTCAGGGCATTAATTTAGTACATCCAAACAAAAGCGCTGAAAAATTCTTCCAGCAATGGTTTAAGAAAGTAGATGGCAAAGAGAGATCAGAAAGATTTCTAAACAACCTATATAGAACGGGTAACGTAATTTTACATAGAAGTTACGCGAATGTAACCCCTGAGCTCAATAAGTTCATGAAGTCAATGGCGAACGACATTAAAGTCGAATTACCCTCTATAGAAAAAAACGTCATACCTTGGCGGTATAATTTCTTTAATCCTCTAAGTGTAAACGTAAAGAACGGAGACATGTCTTTAGTTCTAGGCGTGAAAAACTTCACACTTACAAGTAACACGCTATTTGACAACTTCAAAAACGGCTCAATACCTGCTGAGGTAATGAATACATTGCCGCCTAAAGTAAAACGAAGCATAGAGCGAGGAGAAAGAGAAGTCCCGCTAGATCCTGAAAGAGTTTCTGTATTTTATTATAAGAAAGATGACTGGAGCCGCTGGGCGAATCCTATGATCTATGCTATTCTAGATGATATCATCATGTTAGAAAAAATGAGACTTGCTGACTTGTCTGCGCTTGATGGTGCAATATCCAATATTAGATTATGGACTCTTGGTAATCTAGACCATAAGATCCTACCTAATAGAGCTGCGATTAACAAGCTTAGAGATATTTTAGCAAGCAATGTTGGCGGTGGTACAATGGAACTTGTTTGGGGGCCTGAGCTAAGCTACACAGAGTCTAACAGTCAAGTTTACAAGTTCTTAGGTTCTGAAAAATACAACTCAGTTTTAAATAGTATATATGCAGGGCTTGGCGTTCCTCCTACACTAACTGGTATGGCTGGACAAAGTGGTGGATTCACAAATAACTTCATATCTCTAAAGACTCTCGTAGAGAGATTGCAATATGGACGTGAACTATTAATCAAGTTCTGGCAGCAGGAAATTGAACTTGTACGTAGAGCTATGGGTTTTAGGCGACCCGCTTATATTCACTTTGACCAAATGAGTCTTGCTGACGACGCTACTGAAAAGAACCTGTTGCTACAGTTGGCTGACAGAGACATCATTAGTCACGAAACTATCTTGGAAAGATTTAAGGAAATACCATCTGTGGAAAAAATTAGGCTTAAACGTGAGTTCAAGGACAGAGACAAAGAAGATGCTCCCAACAAGGCTGGCCCTTACCATAACCCTCAAAAAGAACATGAGCTTGAGAAGATTGGGTTACAGTCCGGCAAGGTTACTCCTCAAGACGTTGGTCTTGAAACCAGTGTTCCAGATGACATCCTTATGCCCAAGCCCGAGCCTAAAGCTCCTATCGGAGGCCCTCCAAACGAGAAGAAGAAGAAGGAAGACAAGAACGGAAGACCTAAGTTTTCAACAGACACAAAGCCTAGAAAACAAAGAGAAGAAAAGCCAAAATCTAAACCCGGCCTTGCTGAGCTGATAGTTTGGAGCCAAGAATCTTTTGACTCCATATCTAGCGTTGTAACAGACGCTTTCCTCAAAATGAACAACAAAAAGAATTTAAGACAGATAACAAAGTCTGAGTCATTTGATCTTGAAAGAATAAAGCTTGACGTTCTAACATCTATAGAACCAATGCAAGATGTAAATGAGCAGTTGATAGTTAACACTTTATCATCTGGAAAGACATGTTCTTCTGAGTTTATTAACAAGCTACTAGATGAAGGTGTTGATATTACATCTATGTCAATCAGTGCTTACAGAAAGAAAGCTGTCAGTTCATATGTAGAATTTCTTTGCAAATAGCTTTATTTAACAAATTTTCCTATTATCGTGTATACTTTTTTAGAGGTAAGACACATGAAAATCTATAAACAAGAAAAAATAGACGGCATTGCCGACTTAGTTAAGTCACAAGCCTCTGTTGCTTACTGCGCCCAAGCTTCTGTGGTGAGCAAAGATGAAGAGGTTGAACAGTCCGACGCTATCAAAAAACTGATGGCCGGAAAGAGCAATCCAGACCAGATTGATTTATATTATCTTGAATCAGTTTTGGTTTCCACTGGTTGGAATAAAAATGATGACGTATTTATGGCTCAAGCAACTTGGGAAGCCAGAAGTACACCAGAAGACAAACAGTTTAACTTTATGCACAATGAAAATGATATCATTGGACACATCACTGGATGCTATGTATTAGATCAGGATGGTAAAAAGATATCAGACGAACAACAAGATTCCCCGCAAAAATTCGATATCATAAGCGAGGCGGTGTTATATAACAGTTGGACTGATCCAGATAACAGGAATAGGATGCAGCAAATTATTGCTGAAATAGAAGAGGGAAAGTGGTTTGTTTCTATGGAGTGCCTGTTCGCAGGTTTTGATTACGCATTAGTTGACCCCGATGGTAATCATAAAGTTCTCTCTAGAGATGAACAATCGGCGTTTTTAACCAAACATCTCAGGGCCTACGGTGGTACTGGGAAATATGAAGGATATACTATAGGAAGAGCTTTGAGAAACATCTCATTTTCTGGTAAAGGCCTCGTGGCGAAACCAGCGAACCCAAGAAGTATTATCATTAATAATAATTCAACGAAAGCCTTCCATATCGAGCATAACGATGACAATAAGTTTTCTATAGGAGATTTACCCATGTCAGATAATCAAAATCTGTTGGAAACTCAGGTTGCAGGTCTTAAACAAGATCTTGTTGCCGCACAAGAAGAAAACAAAGCTATCAAAGCTAAAATTGAAGAAGCAAAAGATAAAGAGTTTGCTGCTACAGTTGAAGCATTTGAAGCTGATGTTACTTCTAAGAACGAAGCCATTGCAGAACTTGAAGAGACTATTAAGTCTACTCAGGCACGCATAGCTGAGTTGGAAGATGCTCTTGCTCAATCTCAGGAAGAACTCACTACGAGTAAAGCTGAAGTTGAAGAGATGCATAAAAAAGAAAAAGCTGCTATTCGCAAGGCTGCCCTCGTAGAGGCTGGTCTTGAAGAAGAAGAAGCTACAGAATCTTTAGCTAATTTCGATGCTTTGGACGATGAAGCCTTCGATGCTGTTGTTTCTCTTATGGCAAAGAAGGGCAAGTTCCCTTTTGATAAGAAAGACGACAAAGATAAGAAGGAAGAACCAGAAGAAAAAGCAAAAAAGAAATACGCAGCTGATGAAACTGAAGCTGCTGAAGAAGAAGCAACCGATGAAACTGAAGCTGCTGAAGAAGCAGAAGCAGAATTAGAAGAAGCTTTTGAAGAAGTCGAATCTACTGAGGCTACACTTGTTGAGCCAGAAGCTGACGAACTTCAAGATACGAGAGCATCAATCGCTGATTGGATCTCGTCAAATGTGTTAAACAAGTAACTATTTTTTAGGAGAAATTTAAAATGGCTCTCAAAGCAGATAGATACGAACTCCAAACTGACATCAGCTTCTTCTACAATGCGGGTACACCTACTCGCGGTGGAGTAGTTGTTCACGGAACCGCTGGCTCTGGTGCTGCTATGGATCAAGGTGTTAACCTTGTTGAATATAAAGCAGCAATTGCAGAAGGTTCTGTTCCAGTTGGAATTCTATTAAATGACGTAGTTAACAAAGACCTTACTCGTACTCACCTTAATCAACATAAAGATGAAGTACAAAAGGGTGGAAAAGTTACCATTCTTCGTAAGGGGTATGTTGTAACAAATAATATCGAAGGTACACCAAGCGCTGGAGACATCGCTTATGTACATAACAATGGTAACATCAGTAATGGTGCTAGCATTGCCGTAGCCTCTTTGGCTGCCTCCGGTAACTTAGCTATTGGTAGGTTTATGACATCCAAGGATGAAGACGACTACTGCAAAGTAGAAATCAACCTTCCGCAGGCTAACGTAACTATTTAGTAAACCTTTATGAGATTAAGGAGATTATAGAATGTCTTATACAGATAGACCAAGCGATGAATTTATCTCGCTACTTAAGCAATCTGGCGACAGCGATCTCGGAGTTGCATCTGCAGCTCAACGTGAGTTTGCTAAAGCCTTAGAACTTCCACTCCGTAAAGGTGTTTTGGTTGGCAACATTCTTGGTGATATTTTTGAAACCATCAATGTAGAACCCGGAGCAACCACGGAGTATCCATTAGACCTGATTTCACCCGGACTTGAAGGTGAGCACGTTGCTTACACCAATCCCGGTCACGGTAGAATCCCAGAACGTAGCGTCGAAGGCGACTACGTAATGATTCCAACCTATAGCATCACTAGCTCAATCGACTACTTACTTCGATATGCTAGAGAAGCTCGTTGGGACATCGTAGCACGCGCTATGCAAGTTCTGGAAGCTGGTTTCACCAAGAAACTTAACGATGACGGATGGCACACCATTTTGGCTGCTGGCGTTGATCGCAATATCTTGGTTTACGATGCTGATGCTACTGCAGGTCAGTTTTCCAAGAGACTCGTTTCTCTGATGCAAACCGTTATGCGCAGAAACTCTGGCGGTAACAGTGCTTCAGTTGGACGTGGACGCTTGACAGATATGTATGTCAGCCCAGAAGCTCTTGAAGACGTTAGAAACTGGGGATTAGATCAAGTTGACGAAGTTACTCGTCGCGAAATCTACACCGCAGCAGAAGGTGGAGCACCTATCACCAGAATTTTTGGTGTTAACCTCCACGACCTTGATGAACTTGGCGAAGGTCAAGAATATCAGGACTTCTTCACTGGCCAGCTTTCTGGCGCAGTTCAAGGTTCTGACGTAGAACTTGTTGTTGGTATTGACCAGTCAGCCAACGACAGTTTCGTGATGCCCGTTAAGTCTCAGCTTGAAATCTTTGAAGATCCTACTCTTCATAGACAACAGCGAGCTGGATACTACGGCTTCATGGAAATGGGCTTTGGTGTTTTAGATAATAGAAGAGTTATTCTTGGCTCATTCTAATATCCCCTAAAACCCATTTTATCAAAAGCCACCCTCATATACTTGGGGGTGGCTATTTTTTTACGTGTATATATTAGTGTAGACACGTTATTTTTAAGGAATAGGAGACAAGCAAATGGCTGCTTTATCAGACTATTTAGAGTCAGGGGTGCTAAACTGGCTCTTTAGAGGCGTATCTTTTTCAGCTCCTAGCAACATATCAATTGCATTGGTTAGTGGAGTTAAGGCTAATGAAAGAGAGCGCGATAATGTTACAGGCACAACTATTTTAGAGCTCCCAAGTGGAGATGGTTCAACCTTAACGGGTTATTCAAGGGTAAACCTTGGAGCCCCATCTAAAAACACTTGGAGTTTTACAGGAGAAGATTTTGAAGCTGGAAGTGGAGTTATTAGAAATAGTGGTCAAATAGTATTTCCAACCGCCCTCAAAGATTGGGGTTGGGTATCTGGAATTGCTATCGTTGACTCACCAACTCATAGTACTCACCCGACTGACAATCCGGGCAATGTGCTAATGCATGCACAATTGAGTAACCCAAGAATCATTTATGCTGGTGATAATGTCAAGTTTGACTACCAGTCCTTAGAAATCAGCTTCAAATAAGGTAGGTTTATAAATGGCTATCCGTGATAAATTTACGATAATCGACAACATAAAAACAGAAATAGTAGACAACTCGTCTATGTTAATTTCTCCTTATGATGTTAGGCATAATATGCTTGACATTGTTGATTCCGTTCATAACTTATTGGATAATGCAGCTATCAACACACTTAATTTTGCAACGCCTTCTACTAGGAATACTCTTGGTGGAGAACTTGCTCTTGGTAGTACCATTAGGCTGGCAGGATATTCAAGTAGCGACAACTCAGCTTTTGGATATAAAGCTTTAGAAAAGAATTTTAATGGTAATAAAAATACAGCAGTTGGATCATACTCTCTTGGCTGTAGTGTTTTTGGAGATGGAAACACGGCTGTTGGCTATAAGTCAATTGGAGGATCAACTCACGGAGGTAGCAATGTCGCTGTAGGCTCCAAAACTTTATTCAGCAACAAGCACGGAAGCTATAACATAGCGATAGGTCACGGGGCAGGGTACTACCACGGAAGTGGCGTTGGGTCAAAATATGATTACAAGTTCTATTTAGGAGCTGGCCCTACTGAAGACCCAGCAGACTGCTTAATACCAGAAGGAGACGGCCCTGTCCCTCTGATGTATGGAGAGCTTAACAATTTAAGACTTGCTGTAGGCGCGAAAGCACTACACGGCTACGGTGAGCTACAAGTAGCAGGTACAGTATCTCCTTCTACTTCAGGTAATAGAAATTTAGGCCATCCCCTATACCCTTGGAGTAGTCTGTTTGTAAACGATAAAATACAGTCAACCAAAGACTACTTAAATATAGATAACGCTGTCTACGTATCTGGAAGTAAGGTTGGCATTGGCACAGGTTCTCCCTCTGGGGTTCAAGGGCTTTTAACTGTCAATGGTAATATAGTACCAAAATGTCATGATGAAGATTCTATTGGACACCTACAATTAAGATGGAAAGAGGGTCATTATAAGAACCTATATGTAGATACTTTGCAGGCTTCTACCTTCAATCACATAACAGAGTGCCTATACGAATGTAAGACTCTTTGGTTAGCTACTAGTGGACTTTGTGAGGGTGGCTCTAGTGAGGCGTGCGGATATTTAAGAGATGAAGACCTAACAAGGGCAGGTATGGTTCTTACTGCCAGCGGTGACGATAGTGCGCAGGGGCTGTGCCCATACTATTCCGATGGTACAAATTGGATTTACTATCCATCCGCATTAGACTCCGATTGTGGATGTGAGTGCGGAGAGGGCAATTGTGCTCCAACAAATCTCAAGGTTAATGGAGTCCTTCTTTCAGACCAGACCGCCGTTGGTAATGGAATTGGAACGGTCGCTTATGGTACTTGCGATCCTACGCAAAAGATATATCTAAGATCCTACGACTGGGCTTTCAAGCCTTCCGGCGATCATGTTCCAACCACGTGTTTAGAGGATGACAACCCATACTCAAGAAATTCTTGGCATAGTAATATCAGTGTAGAAGTTGCATCTGGAAGTCATATACAAACAGATAGAATTATCGGTAGAGAAAGACTATCGTTAATGGCTGAAAGCGGCTGCTTCGGAGTGTTCATGCATAACGAGGGAGACTCTACTAATGATAACAGAACGTACCTCTCTCTACAAAGACACATAAATGGTACTGATACTATACAAAATAAGTCAAATGTAAACTTCCTCAGCTCGGGTGTTGATTATACAGTCTCATACTCATCTCTTACATCTGGTGTGGTTGTTGGACAAAGGCTTCTTTCAAGAACCTCTAGAATCAAAACGACTGACGGAAAAGAAAACGTTGTTGGTTTTGATATATCATATACAGACGAGGGAGATGAAGTACAAGACGGCCAAAAGAAAAATAGGCTAACAATATCCTCCTACGACGACGCAACAGTACCTCTAAATGCATTCACTTTAATGAGATCTAATGGGCCCGGTCTTGTTGGTATTACAGACTCTTCATCAAATCCTTTGCCAAATACTATATTTAATGTACAGTCTACTGGCGATGCTGTACTCAGAGTAAGCGCCCCTACTAGCTATGACACAAGCCTACAACTGTTAGGCAGAAGCAACTCAGCAACACACGGGTTTGATATAACCTACGACGAGGGCGACGAAAGAACTGACCTTTCGATGATAAGCTCGTCCGTAAAAACAAATGTTGTTTCAATCAAGAATAATAACGTTGGTATCTCTTATAACACCCCAGTTGCTAAACTCTCGATTGGCGGTGACATTTCTCTCACAGAATACTCAGAAGGTCGGTCTGCTACCAATACTGCCGGTGTTGGCAAGCTATTTGTTACACAATCTTCCGCATCAGAAGTTGAGCAAAATTTAGTATTCCAAGACGACGCTGGAAATAAAGTCAACATTTCTAAATTTATCAAGGATACTACAGATGGTAGTGTCACATACTTTGATAGCAGAGACAACCAATTCACAGGCGTTGGAAGTCCCCAGTCAAGGGCCACAGCCGATTTAGCTGACAATTTTAGAAACATAACATATGGCCCTTACTCTTTATACAAATTATCTGAAGGTGATGACAACCTAGCAATAGGCTATAAAGCGGGATACAATACTACTACCGGATCGCAAAATGTATTTATTGGAAACGAAGCGGGGCTTTCAAGCACTACATCCTCAAGTAATATCGTAATAGGCTACCATTCAGCCAAGTTCAGCTTGGGTGGAAGCAATATTATTTTAGCGTCTGACGGAACTTCTACCGCAACCTTCGGAAGTAGGAATATTGTAGTAGTAAACGATTCGTCCGTTTCCGTAGGCGGAAATGACAACGTAATCATAGGCGGTCGAAGCTCAATACCATTTATTAGAGGTTATGTGCCGAGTGCGTTCCAAGACAGATATCTAAAAGTGTCTGCTTCTAAGATGTTCTTGGCCTCTCTTGATGACATTGCAAACCTAGAATTTTCACATTCCCTATCTTTCTTTGGTTCAAACAAACCAGCTAGTATTGTTAGACACAAAGAGACGTTGAGTAGTTCTACCTCTGGAGGTACAGCTTTCACATTCTTGGGGTCTGATGGAAATGAACAAACTTTACTATCGTTGAGACACAATGCTTCTGCAATGTCAAATGATGTAAATTACAGCACTGCTTCTCCCTCCGTTCCGCATGCTGAGCTTAAAGGTGACTTACATATACAGGGTAGAATAAGATTTGCTACAGGTAAAGACCTAGTTTATGACACTAGCGGCTTTGATGTTGCAGGTTTAATTATCGGGGATACTACTAACAGTAGAATCACCATTGGTGTAAAAACATCTGATCCAAATGCAACCGTAGTGGTGCAGCCAAAAACTTCTACAGAAGTAATACAGCAGTGGAAAGATAGTACTGGTAGAACTGTTGCTTACTTAGATCAAAACGGTAACTTACACATGGATGGTGATATAATACCATTCTAATTACGGAGTTAGATTATGGCTTTTATATTAGCCGATAGGGTAAAAGAAACTACAATCACAACCGGAACTTCCAACCTAGCGCTTGGTGGAGCTTTTGGTGGATTTCGTACATTTTCTAATGCTATCGGAAATGGTAATTCTACCTATTATGGTATAGAAACTTCTGATGGTAATTACGAGGTTGGGGTTGGTACGTATACATCTGCGTCCAATACGCTTAGTAGAGATACTGTTATTTCCAGTAGTAATTCTGGATCAAAGATAAGTCTCACTGGCGTTTCTACGGTATTCGTGACACAACCCGGTACTAAAGCTCTTTTTGTTAATCCAGACTCCTACGCTAGTGGCGTAAGCTTTACTGGCTACGCATTTCCAGACGGAACAGTTCAAGCTACGTCTGCAACAGACGGGGCTGCTCCAGCAAAGTTAAGAAGATCAAACGCTGGTGTTTTCTTTCAGTATTTTGTAGATAACGGAAATGATAGAACCGTTGCTTTACATCTGGAAAACGAGGAACTCACACCACAATGGAAGATGGGTCTCAAAAATTCACCCTCTTCTCAGACAGAAGCTCCTTCCTATGGCTATGTGTTTGGCGAGAACGGATCTGCCGGAGCATACGCTGATGCCAACAACGCAATATACATAAATACAAATAATGGATTCTGGGTTGTTCACGAGTCTGCATCTGTATTTAATGTTGATAAGTCAGATGGGTCTATATTTAAGAACGGTACGGCTTCAACCCCCACGCTCACCGTAAGAGGGGCAGCGGCGCAATCAGCAAAGCTACAGCAATGGGAGACATCTGCAGAATCAGTTGTTGCTAGCGTAGATAATGCTGGTAAGTTCATTTGCCAAACCTTGCAGTTTGGAGACGGAACATCTCAAACCAAAGCCGCCAACTTGTTTCAAGGTAATAATATAAGCCTGTTAACTAATGACGCAGGATATATAACAACACATACAAATATCTCAGCGGCTACAAGTGTAGACAATAGCTCACCAAACTTTATACAAGATATAACGCTAGACTCAAACGGTCATGTTATTGGTATTACTAGCGCAGCCTCATACAACCACTGGAGATTATCCGATGACTCTAGTGGGCCATTTAATATATCAGACAATGAAGAATTAAAGATAGCCGGCGGTGACAATGTAACAACTAGCTATAACGGTACACATAAGACCCTGACTATTACTGCCACTGACACAAACACTACATATACTGCTGGTAATGGACTGGTATTGGCAGGAACTGAATTTAGCGCTCCAGATGTAGCAACTGCATCCGGTGCCTTGAGGCAAGACATCACATCAAATACCGCAGCAGTCTCTGCTTCCGGCTATAAAATATCAGGCGTTCTTCAGCCTCAAATTACTAGCAAGATTTCTAGTTCTGTATTTTACAATTCTGGACAGAAGTACCTAGAGGAAAGAAGCCTACTAACCCCACTGTCTTCTTTTTATGCATCTGGTCAGCAGCATATAGAAAAACGAGCTGACATATCAGGAAACTTGCAAGCTCAGATAGACGGGATAAGCGCTGGGACTGAAGTCTACAATGTCGC
>Ga0209992_10002181_pt1 | contig 18516 bp, 13 predicted proteins | sample 2SBtaG_2_FD_182564 | JGI IMG/M metagenome (GOLD analysis project Ga0209992, IMG submission 182564) | Deep subsurface microbial communities from Kolumbo volcano to uncover new lineages of life (NeLLi) - 2SBTROV12_ACTIVE470 metaG (SPAdes)... | ecosystem: Environmental > Aquatic > Marine >... | reverse complement strand
TGGAAGTGGAGCTACAAATATGCCCTACATTCCCGGCATACATTCAGGTGCTGGAGCTACAAATATGCCCTACATTCCCGGACAACCCTCAACCGGAGATGTAATTCAAAAAATGGGCACTAGCGGTGGTCTTAGCCAAATATTTGGATCTCTTGGTTCTTACCAGCCAGCTATCAGCAATGATCCCTACAATGATGGGCTTCATCATCAAGGGATCGTTCAACAACAGCTGCAATCCGCGCAAGAGGCTGCGAATCATTTACAAACCCTGCAGACCCCTACAGTCCCTACCCCTAGTTCAACAGGCTTCTTAGAAAATCTTATGGAGAGTCTTGGTTCTGGCACGGTAGGTGGAGGTGTGCATCCGGAAGCTATGGCTACTACTCCTTTGCTTTCAGACGAAACTGCCTTTATCTCAGCTGTAGATAATTTAAGAGGAATCTTTGAAGGCGGAGGTACAGTATTTAGCAACTTCGACCTAGTTGTAAAAGGAATGAAAGAAGCAGCAAATCTAATACCTAAAATACCAGAAGAAATAAAGCTTACACTTCAAACTCCGGAGGTCACTGTTAAAGTCATGGCATCAGATGTACAGAATCAAATAGGTAAGGTTGTTCAAGCTGCTATAGATTCAGCAATAGCTAGAAAATTTGGAGATAGAATTCAGGCTTTAGAAAACAAGGTAAATAACGATGGAATGGGACCTACTAACTATTAAGGAGAAAATGAAACATGTCATATTCAGGAGTTAAATTAGAGCTTTACCAGCTAAATGAAGACGGGACATACGGTGGTCTTTATCAGTTTATGCCTAGTCCTCTGTTGGATATAAGTAGAGAAACATTTAGAACTAATGATGGAAGAACCATTGGGGGAGGATTCAACTTAACGTTAAACGGAACTCTACTGCCTTCTACAATCGGTGAGTTCGGAAGTGGCAGTGGTCCAGCCGGACATGAGAAAATGACTGGCAAAGCTAATGTAAATAAAACTTTTGAAGCTAAAGACGCTTTGACCGTTGCAACAAACATGGATCTGCCTACTCTTAAGGGCACATTTATGGCAAAGCCCGCGAGTGGAACTGGTCAATGCCCGGAGCGTATTGGAATTTATGCAAATGATTTAACAATTCAAAGTATTGATTTTTCTAGCCCAGATCAGTGGACTAACAGGGTTGACTATACTATAGAAATGTTCTGTCCAAACTCCATTACAATTGGATCATCAACAAGCGGAACAGCGCTTTCCGGAACTTCTGAGTATACCTTTGGGGATGATAAGATACTTGGCACGCTACAGTCTCATGATGTAGAATATTCAGTATCTGTTTACGATAGAGGAACGAGCACCTCTCTAACCGGAGGAGGTGTAGAGAAAACCTCTATGTGGTTCCAAGTTCAAGTTCAGCAGAATCTTCAACAAATGATGGGGTTTGTAGCTCAACAAGGAGGATCTAAAGAAACTGCGGAGGGTATAGACAGAGCGGTAAATGCATTTTTGAATCTGGGGCAAACCAGTACGACCGGCGCGGAGTCAGGAACAGAGGACTTTGGCATTCTCTCGTACGATACGAGCGCTGTCAGTGGTCAGACAGACGGTAGCGGTATTAGCGGAGTTGGGGAAAGCGCCGTTCTAGTAGATAGAGTCATAGGCTTAAACCTTAGAGGTGGAAATACCTCTATTACAGACACATATGTAGGTACGGCATTAGCTGGGCCTACAGGTTATATGTCATCAGGCATCTCAACTGGGTTATATATAGACAAGTATGATGTAAACTTAGAGAGTAGTCGAGAGAGTGCTATAGTAACAGTTACGGTTGATGGTGAAATTGAAGGTCTAGAAGCATTTAATGAGGCTGGAGTTGGCATAGGTCGTGCTAAGGCGGGACTTGCTGCGGCTTCTGTAAGTGGTAGCGGTGATAGTGGCCCAGCAACAGGTGCTTCAGGCAGAACAATAAGCCCAACTATTTTTTACAATAGAGCTGTTGGAATGTATAAGGAAGTTCCTTCATATTCAAGCACATTATTAGCACTTGAAGTAGAACCAATTAGTCAGTCTGTAGGCTATAATATTAGTGAGGCAACAGTAACATACTCGTTCACATATTCCAATAGACCAACGGCTTGTTATGAACAAGCTTTATCTGAGAATATAAGTTTAACAAAGTCAAAAGCCGTCCCTGTAACCGCTAGTCATGTAATATTAGGAAGAGCTAATGGTCCTTTATTTCAGGATATTGGCACACAGACAGCATCCACAACAGACCTGACAGTAGAGGCATTTATCGTTCCGAGCAACTTAGCTGCGGCCTGCACAGGAGATCTTACAGCAGGTTCTCCAGCTTCATTTTATAACGACTTCGTAACTAAAGTGCAGCAAGGAATAGAAGATGAATATGATACATACTATGTTACTAGCGACTCCGAAACTTATGATCCTGTAGCAGGAAGATATACAAGGAATATATCTTGGGTTCATACAGAGTGTTAATTAAGGACTAAATATGTCACAAAAGCAAACGTGTTCACCAGTAAGTATACACGGCCCTAAAGAGCAAATTGTTTTCTTAGGAGCTAGTGTACAATCTGTATCAACCAGTCTGGGATGGAATGAACAACAGTCTACATTAACTGTTACTCTAGTAGAAGATACCTGCACTGGCCCCAAAGTTTATTATCCACTTCCCGGACAAAGGTTTACAACGAACGCTGCTGATCCGGGTTTTATAAAACCTACTATTGGAACTCCTGTTTATTTTAGAATGGGAGGCTCTACCGGCTCTTCTTCAGATATCTTTGAGTTTGCTGGGATTGTTCAAGCATGGACAGTAGATGCTAGCTCTAGTGCCAACCCTGTCTATACAGTGACTATAGTTGACCCTAGAATTATTCTATCTAATTTAGAGGTTATTGTTAGCGATTATGCAGGAGAAGTAGGCGATGTCTATAACCTTATAAATGCTTATGGATGGCTTGAATCTCAGGGAACAAGTTGTCCTTGGACAGCAGTTAACGGGTCTTATTTTGGCTCCCCTGCCAATGGGTTTGGAGGAGCAGTTAATAACAATGAAGGAACGCCTTATGTATTATTAAGAAACTCTATACAAAGGTTACTGTCCGGTTCTCCTGATGCTAAATACTCTCCTTATGGTTATGCCTGCTATAGAGCCCCTAATGGAGTATCAGATGTCGCCTCTGATGGTCGTGCATATGGTATGGTATTTAGTCCGCAAGACACTAACGACTCTGCTCTTTCTGCAGCTGGAGGATATGGTCCGGTTGCTAATTATTATGTTGACCTTTCAGAGATACCATTTGCCCCAACATTTTATAGAATACCGGGCCCAAGCATAAGTGTCTTGGATTTAGTAAGCCAGATTTGTGCTGAAACTGGATGTGATTATTATATAGAACTTTTAATAACCTCTACAGGTCAAAAATGTATTAAAGTTAGAGTAGCGGAAAGAGCTACACAGCCATCTTTAGGTGAAATAGAATCATTTGTTACATCTACCGATAATGTTATTGCAAAGAACGTTGGTAGAGAACTTAGGAACGAACCTTCTCAAGGTTTTGTTTATGGCGGTTATGTACAAACTGTATATCAGCAATCCGCAGCCTCATCACGCATCATACAGTTCTGGGGATATGACTCCGCTAAAAACCTAACAGTTGCCGACAATACTAGCTTAACAGGTAGAGAAGAAGGCGACTGGAAGATATATTTAGATATCAGACCTCTCTCTGCTAGTATGACCGTACCTATAGTAGGAGATTCTATTCCGGGATATGGTTCTTATGGTGCTCATTATATAGAAATCCATGAAAAAGAAATCAGGATGGCTATAGGTGGATTTGATGAATGGTTCAATTATGCTATTGCATATAATCAAGGAGCAGGAACTGAATTTGGTCAATGGGTTAGAGGAAATTTGAACATACAAGGCCCGAATATTCATTTCCCAAACTTCACTGGAATGGGAATTGGACCAGATGCGCTTTCAGCAGCTTTGTTAAATATGATAGGCTATAATCTAGCCTTTCAACCAGATCAAGATCCTACAGATAATAGGAATGAAGACCTTAAAAAGATTCATCAATTTATTGTAGATTGGGCTGAAACATATTATGGCAAGCAATTCCTAGTACAGCTCCCTTATGTTTGTTATAGAACCGATTCAGATTCTGGTCAGGTAATATATAGCGATAACCCAACTAACGACGGTGGATGGCCTGCTCAAGGCATAACTGATGTCTTAAAACTTCCTTGTAGTACAGAGGGTCAGCCCGGAGAAAAGTTATCGTTTTTTGCAGACGAGACGAATAAAGTTACTCCTTTTTGTAGGTTTTATGAGATAGGAACAGGAGTAGGTTCAGGGGTTATTGTTCAGCAGGACGAATATATAGCTCACAACGCTAGCGATGGTAGAGGTCTTTCTGTATATCTCAAAGGTTCTGTTGATGAAAAACCTCTTGAATATGGTGCATACGCTACAGCTATATTTAAACTTGACAGTCCGGTAATAGAAAGTGGTCTCGAAAAAGATTTAGGCGGTATAAATCCAAACTTCGCAGGTCTAATAGAAACAGCGATAACTTCAGGCGTCAGTGGCGCAAATCTAAATGTTCTTAAAGGTGGACTTCAATTTAATGCAGACGGAACTAGAGGTTCTGACGGAACTCTGGCGATTGCTATAAAAAGAAAGACTCCAGATGAAGTTGCTGTTCCAATGAAGAGTAATACAGTCAGATATGGGCCAATATTTAGAAAAGGCCCTCCGGGACAAGTCCATTTCGTAGCTGATGACCAGCTTGTACCTTGGGAGTATGACGGTTATTTAAACCTAATGAATGCTCCCGGCAACGCTATGTTGGAAAAAATTAGAGAGTCTGTAACCTATATGCAAGAAGGTGAAAGGGGTTCTATCAACTTTCCCGGAACACCTACGAGAAGACTTGGTTCTGAGTTAAGGTCTACTCAGAAAACAATGAATTTCATGAATATGCAAGCTACTAGCTTCAGCGCTGGCGGAGGTAGTCACACTTATAATGGAATTACTAGTGTTCCTTGGAATGGCAGTTTTGGCCCTAATATTACTAATATAACTGTAAACTATGGTGAAAATGGTTTTACAACAGCATATACACTCAACACTTTCACTCCATCTTTTGGCAAGTTTGCTAAATATAATGCCAATAGACTTTCTAAGATGGGCAAGAGAGCTCAGGAAGTTAGGAAGATTCAGAGAGAAAGAAATAAGCTTCAAAAGGCTCTAGCAGAAGCAAATGAAAGAGCATCTTCAGCCAGAAAGCAAATGAAGCAGAGATCCAAGCAGAACGCTACAAACGGAACCAACATGACGGTTGGCACAGTAGGAGAAATGGCTGTTTCTGGAATTCCGGAAACTGGACAGCAAGCTATGGGTATCTCAAGAGTCTCTCCTAGACAGCTAGCTCTTGGGAACTCTAGCGGATGGCTTAGACAGGGTGGTATGAGTGATGATGCTTTATTTACACCAATAACTCAGCGCCAACATCCTGATTACGGTCAAGAAACACAGTCTATGTATAGTAGCCTTGACAATCCAGCCACTTATTGTTCTGGAAATTCTAATCAGGCGACTATGGCCTTACCTCCTATTAATGGGTGGGATTATAAAAAGAGTGGATTGAGGTATATGGGCACTAAAGTTAGTGGTGACTACTTAGATCCATTTGCTATAGTATCAACTCCAAAGCACAACGAAGAAAATGAAAACGGTCCCAATAATCATACTCATATTGTCAACGTAGTTCATGGTCAGGTTCCCGCAGGAGCAGCAGCTATGGAGGCCTACAAGATAGAAGAAGGGGATTTCCCAAATGCTTTAAGGCCAATGGCGCACAAAGGTCCACTTATGCTTCACGGCTGGGGATATGACCTTAATGGAAAGCCTATACCAAACCTGAATGATATCGAGACCCATACAAAGTCGGGGCAATTCATAAAAACAGGCGAAGCTAACTTTTTCTTAGATCACCACTTAAGAAAGCCTGAGACTTGGCCAGTCGGACCGATTGACTTAAGATTTGATAAGCAAAGAGGGGTATGGACAACTCCTATACAGTATAAGATTATACAAGTTCACAACACGGGAGGCGACATTGAAGCTGGCGGGGGAAGAGATGATTTAAGGACTCTAAATATGGCTTGCACCGAATACCCCTACTATGATAGTGGTGGAGAGCCTTATACAAGCGGACATATCGAACTTACCAATCCGTCTTGGGGTGCTAAAATAGCTTCTGGAGAAAAGCTATTTGCATTTTGGGACTCCCTAGATTGTACATATTATCCGTTGTTTAGCAGTGGAAGTGGTAGTGATCTTTGTTATCTTAATAGTGGCACATGTATGGACACTTTAGCATATGGCTGTCTTGATGAAAGTTCAAAGATAACGTCGCGAGATACTATTGTATTTGGATCTGGAATAAAAGGAACCAATATAACGGTAAAATATGATACTCCCTTCAGTGGTCATTGTGGCCTTACTGGTCATAACTACGGAGGGGAGCGCGGTATGTCTGGAACCGACGTAGATGCAATCTCTATTGACGTTAGGCTTCCTGTATACAATAGTTCTACAGGTCTTGTAGGAGGAACCGAACAAACTTGTGTTGATAAATGGGAACAAATGAAGTTTTCAGATTGTCAGTTTGCACTCTATACAGGAAATTATAAGGGATGTGATTATGTTGAAATATCAGGAAGGTTCCCACAGATTATAGATGCTTCTGGTGCTTGTCAGCCTTTAGAAAGTGAATCGACCCTATACGACAAGCCTCTTAACTTCAGTATGCTGAGATTTGGATCAGGACTGCAGCTTAGCGGTAATGGAGATTGCTATGGAATGGGGGGCGATTATACTCTAAATGCCTTTAGCAATATAAAATGGGAGTCATACCAAGGCACTGAGTGTGTTACCGATCTTCCTGCTATACAGGGCAATGCTACTGGAATTAACTTTAGATCTGGATTGATAGTTACTCAAGATCCCGAAGATCCATGTAAGATACATGTTGACGCAAGAACAAGAATTAGCGGAGGATATAGAGGATGTCCTAGTGATGGCTCCGAGTATTATGATGTAACCAAAACCGATTTGACGACCTATGAGCCCTTTAGAAATCTAGTCTTTGGAACAGGACTTGTAATAGATACTCTTCAAGATGATTGCACTTATCAGATAAGCTCGCAACCTTCCATTCCTTGGTCTTCTCGTCAAACCACAAACTGTATTACTACTGATGCCGCTATAGGTGGTTATTTTACGGGCATTAACTTTAGATCGGGTCTAATGGTAGAAGTAGACTCTGAGAACCCATGCCATATAAATGTAGACGCCAAGACAAGAATCAAAGGCGGCATGACCGGATGTAAGCCCGGAGATGATTATCAAATCGACGACTGGGTATGGTATAGGAATTTGCTTGTAGGTTCCGGATTAAAATTAAAACAAAACCAAGTTGATTGTGAATATGAGATACAGGGAGTTTTACCGCACCTGAAGGGCACTAACAGTTGTGGTTTTCACACAACTCCGGGAGGACCATTTGATTCCCTTAATTTTGGAACCGGATTTGAAATCATACCAAGTACTCGAAGCGAGTATTGTGACTATGATATTAATGTTGGTATGTACATCAAGGGTGGAAGAACGGGATGCCATGATACTTCCGATGAAATAACGACTTATAAACCATATACTAAGCTGAGCGTAGGAAGTGGTCTTGACCTAGAACAATTAGATGGCTGCACATATTCATTGGATTTGGCTCCGGGAACAAGGCTGTTCAGCGGTATTGCATTTGGTAATATCATACCTCGGACTGGATTAAGATTTACACCACACGACGGTCAGTTTTGCGACTTCTACCTAGATGCCTTGGCTATAAGTGGTGGTTCTACAGGATGTGCTGACCAAGATGACCAAATACAGACTCCTGTTAGTGTTACTCAACTTCAAGTTACTGGAAACGGCCTTAAATTACAAAACTTAGGCAATGGCACTGTTGCTCTTTCACACGCTCCTCATAGAGCACTGTTTAGCGGGTTTGAGTTTGGCAATATTATACCTCGAACTGGCTTAAGCTTTGTTAGGCATACCGAAGATGAGGATTGCGACTGGTTCCTTGATGTTCATTCTGCGACAAGAATCAAAGGCGGTATGACTGGGTGTAAACCCGGAACAAATTATCAGATCAACGACTGGGCACCGTATACAGAATTGCTTGTGGGTTCTGGATTAAAATTAAAAGAAAATGTAGAAGATTCTCAGTATGAGATACAGGGGATATTGCCGCACTTAAAGGGCGCTAACAGTTGCGGTTATCACACGACTCCGGGAGGGCCATTTGATTCCCTTAATTTTGGAACCGGATTTGAAATCATAGCAAGCCCAAGCGAGTACTGTGACTATGATATCAATGTCGGTATGTACATTAAAGGTGGACGAACCGGATGTCATGATAGCACCGACGAAATAACGACCTACAAGCCATATACCAAACTGAACGTAGGAAGTGGTCTCAAACTAGCCTCAGTAGATGCTTGTACATATTCATTAGACTTGGCTCCGGGAACAAGATTGTTTAGTGGTATTGCGTTTGGCAATATCATACCTCGAAATGGCTTGAGCTTTGCCAGAACTGAAGGAGGACAGGACTGCGATTGGTATCTTGACTCAACAGCTGGTGCTTTATACGCAGGACATAGCGGCACATGCATGAGTTCAAATGCTGCTGGGTGCGTAGACACCATTAATGCAATAGGCACTTTCAATGATCTTAATCTGATTATGGGCAAGGGTATCACAGGGGTTAATACCGCTATGAATGATGCTCAAAGAACTGCTCTTGGTTTTCAGGGAGGTAATGCCCTTGAAATAAGAACAAGACTTCCTATAATGTTACAGCCTAATGATCAACACGCAACAGGAGATACTACTACCGACTGTATTATAGACTGGGAGCAGATCAAATTCCCAGAGAATCAGTTTACTCTCTTCGAAGGTCATACGTCTGGATGTGATTATGTAACAGTTTCAGGAAAATTCGGCAGTGTTCAAGACCTTGTTGTGGCAGGAGACGCCTGCACACCTCAGTTCCACTGGAAAAATTCAGAGCCTTGTAGTGGCTTCGATTGTTTAGCTTTTGGAACCGGACTCTCAGTTGATGACATGGGAGGTGGTAAGTTCCGTATTGATGCATCCGTTGCGCCTCGATTCGCTAATGCAACCGCTTGTAATACTAACGCTTATAACCAAATTCCTAATGCAACAAGTGACAGATATCAAAAAATTACCTTTGGAACTGGTCTTAAAGCTGGAGAATATGATTCAGATAAACCATGCGAGATCACACTTAACAGTACTTTCTCTGTAAAGGGAGGAATGACAGGTTGTAAACCTAACGGAACGAATGAGACAATTAGTGCTAGTGTAGGTGGAGCTGTCACTGAAACCGCTCAACTACTTCACTTTAGTGATGGCCTCAAAGTGACCAGAACTGCTACTGGGTGTGAATATAAAATAACTGCACCTCAACCGACGATAAATACTAATGTATTTGATAATATAACTCTTGGAACGGGTTTACAACTTAGAGAAATATATCAAGGCGATGGAGTGCAAGAATATTGCGATTACACCCTTGATGTTAGTATGCTTCTTAAGGGTGGTATGACTGGATGTAAGCCAGTAGGAACGAATTACACCTTTGCTAACTATGTACCGTTTAAACAAATTGTTGTTGGAAATGGACTAAAGGTCGCAGGTAGCAATGGAACCTATACTTTATCTGCACCTCAACCAGAAATAGGCGGCAATATATTTGATAATATACGAATAGGCACTGGATTGCATCTACAAACTTACGATGGATATTGTGACTTCACACTTAATACAGATCATCAAATTAAAGGTGGTATGAGTGGTTGCAAACCCGGTGGAGATGCTCAGGTAGCTGATTTTGAGGTCTTTGAACAAATAGAAATTGGCAATGGTCTTAAGCTTGGAATGGCAGGGTCGAAGGCTACTATAACGGCACCTCAGCCTACGATAGATGGTAACATATTCGACTCACTTGCGATTGGTTCGGGTCTTGAGCTAGTAGGTAGTTCAGAATATTGTGATTATACAATAAATAGTAAACTTAAGTTTAAGAGCTGTCAGGGCGGGCAAGTAGGAAGCGATAGGACTGATGAGATCACTCTTGGGGCGGGACTGAGTGGGACAGCATCTAGCAACAGCGTTACTATAGCCCTTAATAAGGTAGCATGTAGCGGAGCCCCAACTAAAGTAGACGTTGTTAGGGGAATAGCTTGTGTAGGTTCAGGATTTGAAGTACAAATGAAAAGACTGTATTTTACTTCAGAGGGACTATTTATAGGATCAGAAAACATATAAGGAGTAATAAGTATGACTAGTAGTATAATAGTCGTAGGACCAAGTGGTGGCAATCAATGTTGTATGTGTGGGTCGATTGGGACTAATCTGGCAATTTCAGGTTGTCCTTCAGGCGAATGTAAAACGGCTATGGATCTTTCTAAAAGTGATCCCGGCGCTCTCAGCCCATGTGCAACTTATACTTGTTGCCCTTGTCCGTCAGGAGGGCATAGCCTAACGGCAGATATAAGCTTTGTTGGTGCATCTGGAAGTGTATCAGCTAGTGTCTCTCTTCAAGATGGAGAGATCGGATATCAGGCGTGTAGAAGCGGTAGATTCAACAATCAATATGTGAATCTAGGCGGTCAGGGAGCAATGGGTGCAGGATGTTATATACTTGAAAATACAAAGGAAGCCTCTGATGGCTTCGTACCAATAGATATTAGGGAGCATAGATATGAAAAGTGGGTAGGCTCAGGAACTTTATGTGATCCCGGCGATCCCGGAGGAGACGACCCCTATGGAGATCCCTTCGCTTGTAGCGGAATGGACATTCTTGTTAGTCTGTGTTGTTGTGGGTCAGCAGGAGGGCCGACAAATGTCGCCAGTGGAGTGAAGGAATGTGCTGTCTGCAATTTTGCGCTCGATATTGTTTTTGTACCGTATGATCATAATTGGAGTACTTCTAGAGATGCAGACAACTGGGCATGTTCTCCTAATTGTTGGGGACATGCAGATGGAGCTGGGCCAAAGCTTGGAGTTGGTGACTATCATAAGTTTCGGCCTAGTCTAGTGGGAGGGACATGTAGCAACAATGTTGATTTATTAACATATCGTGGAACAATAGGTGTCTGGGATTGTGAGTGCCTTCATAATGGTCAAATAGAAATAGGCGGAGGTGGAGGCTACCAAGATCCTGTAACAGGAACAGTAACAATAAGTTAAAAGGAATTCTAATTATGGAAGAAACAAAAAATATACTTGATGGCTGTCAATGTAGATATGAAGGACACTGTCCTATATTTGATTGGCCTATGACCAAAAACTTATTTCATAAGTGTCAAAACGATCATAAATTTAGAGCTAACTTTGCTAAAATTCATGGCGTGACAGAAATTAAACAGGAGGATAATTTATTCGTGGCAGAACCAAATAAAGAAAAGCTCAATGAAGAAGAGGCTATCGCAGAAATAGAAAGCGAAGGCTACTCTCTTGATGACGATATGTCAAAAGGTCTTGGAGACACTATAGAGAAAGTTCTCAAGAAATTTGGAATAACAGACGAAAGAGTCAATAAGATAATGGGCGATAGTGAATGTGGTTGCACCGACAGAAAAAAATGGTTCAACAAGATATTCAGCTATAAAAAAGATAAGTCCAAAGAGGGTGAATAAAAAAAGGGGGTATAAAACCCCCTTCCTTTTTTAAAACAAGATGCCTGATGGTCTCTAGGACGCTGGAGGCTTATATACAAACCATCCTTTATCGGGTAGATACCCTCTATTCTTTTCAGAATATCCTTTTTCATTGGCTCTTTGTTCTTGCTGCTTTTGAGAAAGCTGATCCCATCTAATCTTAGGATAGATCTGACCGCCCTTCTTGGTTCTTCCAAAGATTAGCTTAGCTCTGCAGTCTTGACATACAACTTCAAGCCAATCATTTTCAGAACTATCAAATCTGCAGATGAACTTCACATTCTCTGAAGAACATTTTCCACATCTATTATGTTGAAAAATTTCTTGAATCCTAGCAACTTGCTTGAATAGATCTTCTTCTGTTTCAGCATCTGCTTCAAACCATAAATCGTTAGACGCTCTAACTCTCGCTCTCATGTTATTTACCTCCGGTATCAAATGTTTCACGCCAGTTTGAATCGTAACCTGACACATCTTCTGGGATGATTGAAGGGTTACGTTGGTATTCGGACAGAGATGATAGAATCATTCTTCCCTGCAGGTTGCTAACAGCCCGAACTGACTCAGCGCCAGCACAGGAAGACTTAACAGCCTTTTCCAAATTAACATCAAGTCGCTTACACATCTGATTAATGGCTAGAATTTGTTGATCTGTGATATTCTCTTCAGCTGCGAGAAGATCGTCCTCATCGGAGTTTTGCATCTCTTCTGCGGTAACAACTCTAATCTTCAGAGCTCTTCGGATAGCTTTACCTTCAGCTCTAGTATCTGCTGTAGCAACCAAGTGTTGGTTGAAAGGGTGTGGAATATTACTTCTATTAACATCTACACATCCGTCTACAGTTATTATATCGCCCGTAGAGTGCTTTCGTATCTGTAAAGTATGTTTAATTGTGCATACTCCACGAGAAGTGTCATGATTATAGATGTGACTGGATGATGTAATGATATCACCAAAGACCTCTTCGGTAACTCTGCGTAAGCCATCTACTGTAGGATTTCCATCCCGCAACTCACTATCATCAAGATGGTCTAAAACATATTCGCTCCATCCGGGATTATAAGGCCCAATTACTTGATCCTCAGAACCTTCTGCAGCTTCAGCAATTTCTTCCTCTACATCCATTACAATTTGATCTAGATCGCTTTTCTTATTCATATCTCTATATACCTCTTATTTTCCTCGGGAAACTTTTTCTCAATCCTGTCTATAACCTCAAGCAACTCAGTCAGTACAGTTCTCATGTATCTGTTTGAGATCCTCTTAGTCTGTTTAATTCTAATCAAAACAAGTCCTTGTTCCAATACTAATCCTGTCTTTTCTAAATCAGAGCGCTGGTTCTTTATCAAGTTCTCCTCACCCCATACAGGCTCAAAATGAGAAGGTCCGTCTACTTCTATTACTGTCCTGAGATCCTCTATAAAGAGGTCTGTTTCGAGATTCTGGTTTTTAAGCCACTGCTCTCTATGAAATTGTACCTTATATTTCCTCTTTGTTAGCTCACTAAGTATAAATTTTTCTAATTTAGAACCTTCTCTAGACGCTCTTCGTATAGCGTCACTGCCTTTGGCGATAATATCTTTTTTCTGCGCGTCGGTCTTTTTCTCCCAAGATTCTCTGCCTAGTTTAGATCTTTTTGCCCTTTCTTTATCGCTAAGGCTATCCCAAACTTTGCCTTGACCGTCGCTGATTTTTATTCTAGTTTCTTCACTCCTCTGAGTCCCTTCTGTTGGATGTTCAGACCTTCCTTGTTTAAGAGCTACCTTCTGAGCTTGGCTTTTGTCTCTAGAGTCTATACCAAGCCTCTTGGCTTCTCTGCGAACCTTATTTGGGTATGTAGAAAGTTCCTTAGATATGGCTATCCAGCTCATATTCTTATCATAATAAGACTTTTTCAAATATGCCTTTTTCTGAGTGTCTGTTAGATTCCGATATTTTTCTTCGTTCATTTTTCTATCTCACTAAAATCCCAGTTCTTTACAATGAACTTCGGTTCTTTGAACAAGTTCTTTATAATTCTATAATCACTTTCGTTTGAGACTATAAGGTCTAGCTCTTCATTAAGATATATCTCTTTGAGTTCTTGATATACCAATGGCTTATGACCTACCCACTCAAGTCCGGTTATGTAGTAGTATTTCTTTTTAGGCAGCATTAATGTTGATGCGAGCATAGCCGTTGTTATGTCAGTAGCTACTATAGTTTCTTTGAAGTCGTAAACCCTCAGAGTTTGGAGAAAAGTCTTTTTAAAATTTGCTGTCGGAGAGCCCGTACTGAATACACAGCACTCTTTGTTCTTCTCAATTTTTGGTAGCACTGATAAATCAAAAGTTTGGTTTAATAAAAATCCTATCATACCGATGCCTCTCTTTTCTTTTCCATTAAAAAGTTTGATTCATTGCGCAGTCCTAAAAAAGCCAAAACTTGTGAGCATAAATCAAAGTATGTTTTATTCTTAACTCTTATTTTTCCGATAACATTTTCCTCTTCTTCAATAAGATTGTCAATGTCTTTTTTTAGTTGTAATATACTTGACGGACTTGTTATTACATGCTTACCTAACCACATCGCGTCATAACTAGACCCTCCATCTAAGTCTACAACAACTTTTGTTGAAGCAAGGGCATTTGCTCTTTGCTGATCACTAACTATACCAAGATAACTAGGCACATTAAAATGCCCATTACCAAATATTTTTGTGTTATATGACGAGCTGAGAAACTCTAATATATTAGCATTTTCTTTTGTTTCTTGTACATAATCCGTAAGACAAAGAACGTCAGACGATAAGGCTTCATCGTATTGCGGTCTTCCAATCTTACCTAGCATAACTCCTTCGTCAAAGTCAATGTTTGGAAACTCAGAGCTATCGCTGTTTATAGACAAAGCTGGGCTAATCAAATTATCTTTTACATTTCCTACGCATATAACAGCTGTGTTAGGATATCTAGAAGAAGCTATTGAAAAATCTTCGTTCCCAAGAATACTAGGGGAAACAACGGTTAAATCGGGTTTGAATTCGTCGAACATATCCATAGCCGGTTTAACACCAACATCCCAAAAAGAGATATGGAATTCTGGAATTAGAGCTAGAGAGCTAGCAATACCAATACCAATCCTACCTAAGCTTTGCTCTACCATTATCTTCATATGATATCCTTTGCTTTCTTAATATCTTTAGATGTATCTACATCAACAATGTTTACTGATGGATCTTCAACGCATTTGAATATACCACCCTTTTCAATAACTTTATTAATTATCTCAAACATGAATAGTTTGCGATTCTTTTTATTACAGGCAACAGATCTCAAAATTTCAAGCTCCTTGTCTTGAAAATAAGCTATCTGCCCCCATTTCATAGGTAGATCATACATCATGTTCTCAAGATTTCCTCTAGAGTTTACAATGCACCCTACTTCTCCTTGAGACATTTGCTTCTCTGAAACTATAATTGAAGACCTGCTATAGTCTATAGCGTTTACTGCGTTCTCAGTAAAGACTAAGTCCCCATTGATAAAAAGAACTCTGTCTGAATTAGGAATAGACCTTAAGCCAAGACCCACACTTCTAGCTACATTTGTGTCCTCATATAGCTCATTCTCGACCTTCACAGCGTTTGCAGGAGAATTGTTTATAAGTTTTTCGGCTTCAAACCCACACACCAACACAAGGCTATACTTTGTTAAGGTTTGGTCTATTATATTGACTTGTCTCTCTAATATGTTTTGCCCATATTTTATAGGTATTAAAGCTTTTGGCCCATATGACTTCATTCTCCTACCCAATCCAGCGGCAGGAATCAAGACATCTATATTTGTAGCATTGTCTAATGTCGGTTTGATTTTTTTAGTATGGCGGTAGCTCATATTACGCTTTCAGACTAGGACAGATATCTTCTATATTATGTATATAGGGCTTTACTCCTTCTTCAAACTCTTTCAGCTTTTCAACGATAGGTATGTTAAAAGAGTTTCCTGCATGTTTTAGGTGCATATTTATATTTACAATCTCTCCGTTTTCTTCTTTGTTGGGATATGCATATGCAAGGTTGTTCATATCCTGAACCACATATTTTTGTATTTCATCAGATACAGTCAAAGGAACTTCAAATCCAGATCTAAAAGTGATATAAAATAATACTTTATATTCATACTTAGTATTATCAACAACCAAGTCCGTGCATTCTCTATTTGTAGCATCATTGTCAAAGAAGGTCTGCAATCTCCATTCAATATTTTTATAGTCTTTAGCTGTCAGCAATTTAACTAGGTCTTTTTGCGCAACATTAGTTCGTCGATTTATAATAGTTACAACAATAGGTGGGTTGTTTTGACTGTCGATACTTTCCATGGTTTTGAATAAATCTTCAACGTCGTGTTTATAATCATAAATTACCATAGCATGGTATTTTAATCTCAGCTCTCTTTCAACTTCTGTCACCCTCTGCTTTTTAGACACTACCTTTGCCCACTCTTTATCTCTTTTATATACGCAGAGCCTATCGTTTATGACAAAAAACTCGTTTCCATTATCGTCGTATACGTCAATTACGTCAGCCCCTCGTTCTTGGTATTTCTCTATACGACCAACCTGACATCCAACTTGTTTTTGTTCTTCGTTTATCATAAAAGCACAGCCTAGACAAGGAGTGTGCATTGGTGATATTGTATTTGTTTCTTCGCTCATTGTCTCTGTGCCTCCAGTGTATATCTGCTTCCGACTATTCCCAACAATGTAACATTTAGCCCAAGCGAGCTAAGTTTATTTTTTAGTTGATTGGCAGAGATAAGTCTTTTTCTACCATCAAGAATGAGCTTTGAAGCTTGCTCTAAATTATAGCTGCCATTAGAAGCCCCATTCAAGACCTGTATAGCGTCGTTTCCAGTAATTTTTATTTTCCCGCCATGACGGAGTTTGCTTAATATCTTTTCAAGTATAGAATCATCATCAAAAAACTCTAGCAGATCTATTACCTCTAACTGTTCAAAAACAGCATTTGGAAGAGAATCAACTTGTGACTCATTTACTATCTTTAAGTTTTCATTCTCACTATCAAATACAGGAGGCGAACTTTTGCCTTCCACATAAATAATACTTTGCATATTTATTTCCTTGTAAAAAACGAGTTAGAGATAAAAGAAAGAACCTGATTCCACTTTTTATCGAACTCTTCTTTGTTAGAGTGATTGTCTAGTATAAATTGCCTAGCGTTAGATGAGATGTGCTGATGCTTATCTTCAAGACATTCTTTAATTATCCTTCTTAGGTCGTCTATGTCCTCAAACAAAAGCCCATTTTCACCATCGGTTATAACTATCTCAGTTTCTGGACTTCTTGGGGACATGGTTACACAGCCACAAGCCATAGCCTCAAGAGTCTTGTTATCTATATTATTCCAAGTGTTTACATAAAATTTGAACTTGGATATGTCTTCCTCAGCACCTTCTCCAAATCTTACGGCACAATCAAATTCATTGGATAGAGCCTCTACTTGTCCAGTAAAGTTCGCTGGTAAATTGTTATCTATAATAACCTTGTGCTGCTTTTCATTATCTATATTTTTCGCAGTTACATAAGGAGGGATTGTAATAGAAATTCCGTAAGTGGAAGTCTTCCAAGAATCTCTAATTTCATTAGAATTAGAAATATTGATGTCTCCAACTCTAGGTAGCACATGGTCGATTTCTACTTTGGCGCTAGCACTGAAAGGGAGCTTCTGTTTTACATTTTCGCTTACATGATCGACAGTCACAAGAGGAAGATGCAGGGCATTAGATAAAGAATATGCAAAATCAAATTCATGTAGTCTTCCATGACACATAATAAAATCAAACCCAACCAACCCTGAGTGTTCTACAGCGTTGGTTAAAGCAAAAACATTTTGTGGCATTTTAGATATTGTTGGCTTCCATCCAGAAAGGCCGTCAGCCAATAGTATGTATATATCGCAGTTTATATCAGATAGTGTAGCTAGATATTTTTCATTTTCCCTGCATACACTTAGGCATTTCAACCTATCTTTACTGCCTCTTGTGGCTGACCTTATAATGTTGGGTGTTATGAGCATAGTATCTCCTTAATTTTCGAAGCTCTAATATCATGAGTGAATTCTAAAGAAGTTTGTTTCGCTCTCTTAGACTTATTCAGATATGCGAACTTGCTTGAAAAACATTCTCTCATCGCTTGCTTAATAGATGATATTACAGGTCTAAAACATTCTTCTCTTGCTGTAAATATTTCTTTCATCGGCCTGTCCGGACATAGAACAAGATCCTTAAAAGATTCTACGATAAATCCACTATCACTTTTTATATACTCATCTCTTCCAGAACCACTTACTACAATAGGAACCGAACCTGCAGATAGGGCGTTTACAGTTTCCGGATTAAAACCTAGAGAGGAGGAACAATCCACAAAAGAGTTACATTCTTCATGCAAGCCCGTTGGATCTGTGACTATATGAATTCTCGGATAATAATCTTCACCGTACATTCCTAATTCGCTGTAAACTTGCTTTATGAGCTGACTAGCATTTTCGGGATTGTTGGTCTGAAGAACAAATATCACAGGGTCATTCACAATGAATTCTGAACAATATGCTAATAGAGCCTGCTTCACTCCACCTCTACTCTCTAAGCCTCCTCCCATACAATAGAAAGTAAAAGGATCAA
>Ga0209992_10002179_pt1 | contig 18527 bp, 15 predicted proteins | sample 2SBtaG_2_FD_182564 | JGI IMG/M metagenome (GOLD analysis project Ga0209992, IMG submission 182564) | Deep subsurface microbial communities from Kolumbo volcano to uncover new lineages of life (NeLLi) - 2SBTROV12_ACTIVE470 metaG (SPAdes)... | ecosystem: Environmental > Aquatic > Marine >... | reverse complement strand
TAGCATGGGATTTCAAGAAATGGAAGGTCCTCATGCTGACTCAGAATTTTGGATCAATGATTGTTTGTTTATGCCCCAGGACCACCCTGCAAGAACCCATTGGGATCAATTTGCACTCTCTGTACCTCCTGCACAAAATTTACCCCCTGAAATAGTCGAAAAAGTTCAAAGCTCTCACCTCGACGGCATCGGAACATACGGAGACGGTTACCATTCCCCCTGGTCAGAAGATGTGGCACTTGGAATCGACCTTCGAGGCCACACTACTTCTTTATCCATGCGATACCTTTCAGGGCAGGCAATAGGCCATCTTGAACCCCCTCAGAGATTTTTCTCTGTGGAAAAAGTCTATCGAAACGATACGTTGGATCCTACCCATTTACTTGAATTTTTCCAGATAGAAGGATGGGTCATGGCAGAAAATTTATCCGTTAGAGATCTTATGGGAACTTTCACTGAATTTTACCGTCGTTTTGGAATAACCAATCTTAAATTCAAACCCCATTACAATCCTTACACCGAACCAAGCTTCGAACTTTTCGGAGAACACCCCCGAACAGGAGAACTGATCGAGATAGGAAACTCGGGCCTTTTCCGAGACGAAGTCCTGCGTCCTCTCGGAGTCAATTGCGACGTCATGGCATGGGGTTTGGCACTCGAACGACTCTTAATGCTAATGTATGGGTTTGAAGATATACGAGATGTTCATGGTACCCTTTGTGATCTAAACCTTTTGCGATCTACCGAGGTACCTTATTAATGCCAGTTGTAAGTCTCCACCCAAATCTTTTAAGAAAAATGACCGGAGTGGAAATCTCCGATGAAAAATTAAAAGAAGATCTATTTAATTTAGGTCTTGAATTCGATGGAGAAGACGAAGATGGAAATTTCCAATTAGAGTTCGCGCCCGACAGATTGGACAGATTATCCACTGAAGGAATCGCACGATCTTTGAGATATTACTATGGTCAAGATAGGGGGATTTTCATCCCTTCCCTCAATCCTCCAAATTGGACTATTTCTTTACATTCTCCCATCCACCATAGTCGTCCCTGTGTCACTGGTGCTATCGTCCGTGGAATCAAATTGGACGATTCCATTTTGAAATCCTTAATCCAATTACAGGAAAAACTTCACGACACCATCGGCAGAGGTAGGGCAAAAGGCTCTATCGGTATCCACGATCTTTCCATGATCAAAGCTATTGAAAATTCAGATGGAATGTCTTCTATCTCGTATTGTGGAACTCCTCCTTCGGAACCATCTTTTGTCCCGCTAGGGCTCAAGGAAGAATTAACACCCGGGCAGATACTTGAATCTCACCCGACCGGCAAAAAGTACAAAAAACTCGTGGAAGACGATCAACAGTACCCCGCATTTTTCGACGACCTTGGATTATTTTCATTCCCTCCAATAATTAACAGCGCACGCACCGAAGTAACCGTTGATTCTAGAGATCTACTTATCGAGATGACCGGAACCGACCAGTGGACAATTGACCGAATGCTCAACATAATTTGCTATGCTTTAGAAGCCCACGGAGCCACCCTTGAAGAACTCACTATCCAAACTCCAGATGGCATAGTTAACAAACCAGATTTCTCTCTTGATACAAAACACCTGGATCACAATAGGATAGAACAAATTCTCGGTACTAACTTCTCCCCAAACGACGTAGTTGACTTACTCGAACGTTCCGGGTTGGATGGAAAAATCATCGCACCACCATACCGGGGCGAAGTTTCTCCTCAAGAATCCCAATATCGGGTCACAATACCCCCTTACAGAGTCGACGTACTCCATCCTCTTGATATCATTGACGATATCGGTAGAACTCATGGTTTCTACAAACTCAAACCACGTTATCCCGATGTAGCAACGATAGGAGGTCGCACTACACGTTCCAGCTTAGAACGGGCCACAAGGCAGGTACTAATTGGAATGGGATTTGAAGACTTACTCAACTTTAATTTGATAAACGAAACTGAGAATTTCTCCAAAATGAGGTTAGAAGGTGACATAAATGCATATGGATACCACAAACCCGTTAAGATACTTGAACCATATTCTGCAGAATATACGATAATCAGAACGTGGGTACTTCCCTCACTTTTGATGGTACTAGAAAACAACACACACCGCGCATATCCTCAAAATCTACTCGAAATTGGGTTCACTGCCAATGTAGACCACACAAAAGATACAAGAGTAGAAGAAAACTACGCCATTGCTGCCACTGTCGCCCATTCCCAAGCTTCTTATGAAGAAGCAAAATCAAAATTACAAGTACTTTGTCAAAGATTCAACAAAAAACTTGAAACCCTTCCCATTTCTCACCCAACCTTTATTGAAGGCCGTTCTGCATCTATCTTAATAGACGGAGAATCCAAAAGGAATACTTGGAGAAATACATCCCGAGGTACTCAATCTACATGGAATCGAACTCCCAGTTTCGGCCTTTGAATTGTCACTCAATTCTTTCATTTAACTCTCTTAATTAACTTATTAAACCCCCCCTTTTACGACAATATTCAACTCTTCACGTCAAAAAAATCAAAAAAACACTCCAGACGAGGCCTACTATATAAAGATATGGTCGATTCAAGGCCAGATTCTCCGATATATTTATAACCTGCCCTATTCACCGTCCTCATGGTGGAATCAAACCATGGTACGTGAAGACGGAAAACGAAATTTTGCTCTCCAAGACAGAGCAGGAAACGAATCAAGTGTATTTAGCGGCAACACACCAAGACAAGCAGCCCTTAAAGCTGCCCGAAGACTCGACGATGTTGGTGACAATGAAGCAAGCGCTAGACGCGTAGAAATAAGGATGAGAGAACGGGGAACAAGCAAAGTGCATATTTACGATGCATGGGCATGGATGACCACTGCCCCTCCTGATTCTCCTAGCTGGATGCCTAGCAGATTAAAAGAAGCAAACGTTTCTAAAAAAGGCATCGAACGCATCGATTAAGATCTCCATTAAAGATCTTTTTTTTATGTTTTTTCCATGAATAGTACCCACTTTTAGTTTCCAAATACTGTTAGTCATTCTCACACATAATTGTATGAGGGAGATCCGATGGGTTTAATAGTCCCCGACTGGAATTATAGGTCCGAGCTTCTTCGTAAGAAGCAAAACGAGGTGAGGATTTCGCCCCTGCGGTACTCCGTACAGACGAGATCTGATGTTAACGCATAAATACGAAACTTGGGAGATATTTTTTCTCCCACTTAGACAGTTTCGGTGAATCCCGATCAGTTCCTCTGAATATCAACTTTCAAAAATGGAGGACACAACACAGTGTTCGTCAACCCAGACTAATTGTCTGGGAATTCTGGTTGATCCTGCCAGAGGTCATTGCTATCGGGGTCCGATTTAGCCATGCTAGTTGCACGGGTTAAGACCCGTGGCGAACAGCTCAGTAACACGTAGATAAACTACCCTATGGACTGTGATAACCTCGGAAAACTGAGGGTAATAACAGATAGTACTCCTATGCTGGAATGCAGTGAGTACGAAATGCTCCGGTGCCATAGGATGTGACTGCGGCCGATTAGGTAGACGGTGGGGTAACGGCCCACCGTGCCGATAATCGGTACGGGTGGTGAGAGCCAGAGCCCGGAGATGGAATCTGAGACAAGATTCCAGGCCCTACGGGGCGCAGCAGGCGCGAAAACTTTACAATGCGCGAAAGCGCGATAAGGGGACCCCGAGTGCGAGGGCATAACGTCCTCGCTTTTGTATATCGTAAGAAGATATACGAATAAGGGCTGGGCAAGACCGGTGCCAGCCGCCGCGGTAATACCGGCAGCTCGAGTGATGATCACTATTATTGGGCCTAAAGCGTCCGTAGCCGGTTGAACAAGTCCTTCGGCAAATCCACTCGCTCAACGAGTGGGCTCTCGAGGGAAACTGTTCGACTTGGGGCCGGGAGATCTGAGGGGTACGTCTAGGGTAGGAGTGAAATCCTGTAATCCTAGACGGACCGCCGGTGGCGAAAGCGCCTCAGAAGAACGGACCCGACGGTCAGGGACGAAAGCTAGGGTCTCGAACCGGATTAGATACCCGGGTAGTCCTAGCCGTAAACGATGCTCGCTAGGTGTTGCGAAAGCTACGTGCTTTTGCTGTGCCGTAGGGAAGCCGTGAAGCGAGCCGCCTGGGAAGTACGTCCGCAAGGATGAAACTTAAAGGAATTGGCGGGGGAGCACTACAACCGGAGGAGCCTGCGGTTTAATTGGACTCAACGCCGGAAATCTCACCAGTACCGACAATTGCAGTGACAGTCAAGTTGATGACTTTACTCGAGCTCTTGAGAGGAGGTGCATGGCCGCCGTCAGCTCGTACCGTGAGGCGTCCTGTTAAGTCAGGCAACGAGCGAGACCCACATCTCTAATTGCCAGCAGCATCCATGTGATGGCTGGGTACATTAGAGAGACTGCCGTCGTTAAGGCGGAGGAAGGAATGGGCAACGGTAGGTCAGTATGCCCCGAATGTACTGGGCTACACGCGGGCTACAATGGCCGGGACAATGGGATGCGACCCCGAGAGGGGAAGCTAATCTCCTAAACCCGGTCTTAGTTCGGATTGAGGGCTGAAACTCGCCCTCATGAAGCTGGATTCGGTAGTAATCGCGTCTCAATAGGGCGCGGTGAATACGTCCCTGCTCCTTGCACACACCGCCCGTCAAAGCACCCGAGTGAGGTTTGGATGAGGCCGCCCTTAGGCGGTCGAATCTGGGCTTCGTAAGGGGGCTTAAGTCGTAACAAGGTAGCCGTAGGGGAATCTGCGGCTGGATCACCTCCTATTGAACGGGACCAGGCTATATGCCTGGCCCACAAGATACAGGAGAGCTGATCGGGCACTACAGGAACTGTCTACATTTTATGCGTCCCTTCTTCAGAATGAAGGGTGGGCCCATAACTCAGTGGTAGAGTGCTGCCTTTGCAAGGCAGAAGCCCTGGGTTCGAATCCCAGTGGGTCCATGTCGAAGAAAATTGAATTTCACATGATATTCAATTCCATTCAAGGCAAACACATGCACTACTCCGTGAAATCGAGAGTAGGAAGGATCTGAGTACGTCCACTTCACACTACGGACGATTCTATGAAGATCATTTATACGCACATGGCTCTCACCCGCTTCCCCTCTTAGGGTCGTGGTGAGAGCCAGAGTCCAAGAACAGAACTTTAAATAAAATTCTATTCTTGGGCTCACCCAGGCGAAAACTGGATCTGTATGATAAATACAGATAGTATCTATAACGTGGCTACAATGCCACTTGGTGAATGGTTCGGCTCGAGCGCCGATGAATGGACGTGCCAAGCTGCGATAAGCCCGGGGGAGCCGCATGGAGGCTAAGAACCCGGGATGTCCGAATGAGAATCTCTACACAATTGCTTCGCGCAATAGGGAACGTCGGGAACTGAAACATCTTAGTACCGACAGGAAAAGAAACCAACAGGGATGTCGTTAGTAACGGCGAGTGAAAACGACACAGTCTAAACCGAAGCCTTCGGGCAATGTGGTGTATGGACTGACAATCAGCACTAGAACTTCAACGTGAAGTCTCCTGGAACGGAGCGTGATACAGGGTGAAAGCCCCGTAACTTTGATTATTATAGTGTGTGTCAGAACCTGAATAGCGGGGGTTGGAAATCCCTCGTGAATACGGCAGGCATCAATCTGCCAAGACTAAATACGTCTCGAGACCGATAGCGAATAAGTAGCGTGAGCGAATACTGAAAAGAACCCTCAGAAGGGGGGTGAAATAGGACCTGAAATCAAGTGGCGATAGAGCGGTGGGGCATAAAAGGCCTTACGACGAACGAATCAAGGGCGACCTTGTAGTAGGAGTCATAAGGAGCCGGTGTCCTGTCGTGCGTTTTGAAAAATGAGCCAGGGAGTGTATCTAATCGGCGAGCTTAACCTGATTATCGGGGAAGGCATAGGGAAACCAACATGTCCGCAGCTTTCGAGCAAGGGACGCCGTCTACAAGGGCGGGGAGTCGATTGGATACGACCCGGAACCGGGCGATCTACGCGTGGGCAAGGTGAAACGTGGCGAAAGCTGCGTGGAGGCCTGTTAGGGGTATTGCCTTACAATGCATTCCCGTGACCCACGTGTAGGGGTGAAAGGCCCATCGAGCCCGGAGACAGCTGGTTCCGACCGAAACATGTCGTAGCATGACCTCCATTGAGGTAGTCTGTGGGGTAGAGCGACTGATTGGGAGAATCGATATCGAAAGGTGCCGACCTCCTTGTCAAACTCCGAACCTACAGACGCCGTAGACGTGGGGAGTCCGGTATACGGGGTAAGCTTGTATACCGTGAGGGTGAGAACCCAGAGCTGGGTTAAGGTCCCAAAGTGTGGGCTAAGTGCAACTAAAAAGTGGTCTCGGGTCCAAGACAACCGGGAGGTAAGCTTAGAAGCAGCAATCCTCTAAGAAAAGCGTAACAGCTTACCGGTCGAGATTCGAGGCGCTGAAAATGATCGGGGCTAAAGCCCACCCCCGAGACCCAGCCGCACCTTAACAGGTGATCGTGTAGGTCGGCGTTCCGTTCGGGTGGAAGCACGGGCGAGAGCTCGTGTGGACCGTTCGGAAATGAAAATCCTGGCCGTAGTAGCAGCGTTAGTCGGGTGAGAATCTTGATGGCCGAAAGGGTAAGGGTTCCTCAGCAATGTTTATCAGCTGAGGGTTAGCCGGTCCTAAGTCTTATCGTAACTCGAGTAAGACAAATTGGGAAATTGGTTAATATTCCAATGCCATTATACATTAAAAGCTGACGCTTCGGGGTAGAGTGAGCCGGGCCTTCGCCCGGTCGAACCGTCGAAATTCGTGGAAGCCGTAATGGCACGAAGCGAATGAATGTCGGGATAGGGAAACTCACTTCAACCTGGAGCCCGTGAAAAGGCAAGTATAATGACCGTACTCAGAACCGAAACAGGTGCCCAGGCAGAGAAAGCCAAGGCCTGTCGGGAATAACCGACGTTAGGGAATTCGGCAAATTAGTCCCGTACGTTCGCAATAAGGGATGCCTGCTCCGGCAAGGAGCAGGTCGCAGTGACTAGGGAGCTCCGACTGTCTAGTAACAACACAGGTGACCGCAAATCCGAAAGGACTCGTACGGTCACTGAATCCTGCCCAGTGCAGGTATCTGAAACTCTGGTTCAACAGAACGAAGGACCTGTCAACGGCGGGGGTAACTATGACCCTCTTAAGGTAGCGTAGTACCTTGCCGCTTAATTAGCGGCTTGCATGAATGGATCAACGAGAGCTCCACTGTCCCAACGTTGGGCCCGGTGAACCGTACTTTCCAGTGCGTAGTCTGGAGACCCCCAAGGGGAAGCGAAGACCCTATAGAGCTTTACTGCAGGCTGCCGCTGGGGCATGATCGACGATGTGTAGAATAGGTAGGAGTCATTACACAGGTGCGCGCGCCAGCGCGTCGCCGAGACAACAGTGAAATACTACCCGTCGTTGAGCGTGTCCCTCACTCTTTCAGAGGACACCGGTAGCTGGGCAGTTTGACTGGGGCGGTACGCGCTCGAAAAGATATCGAGCGCGCCCTAAGGTCACCTCATCCGTGTCAGAAATGCGGAGAAGAGCGCAAGAGCAAAAGGTGGCCTGACAGTGTTCTCCATAACAAGGAACGCTGACGCGAAAGCGTGGTCTAGCGAACCTGTGTGCCCGATTGATGCGGGCCATAGATGACAGAAAAGCTACCTTAGGGATAACTGAGTCGTCACCGGCAAGAGCACATATCGACCCGGTGGCTTGCTACTTCGATGTCGGTTCCCTCCAACCTGCCCGTGCAGAAGCGGGCAAGGGTGTGGTTGTTCGCCAATTAAAGGAGGTCGTGAGCTGGGTTTAGACCGTCGTGAGACAGGTCGGCTGCTATCTATTGGGGGTGTGAGGTGTCTGACGGGAACGTCCACATAGTACGAGAGGAACTGTGGATGGGTGCCACTGGTGTACCGGTTGTTCGAAAGAGCAAGTGCCGGGCAGCTACGCACCAAGGGGTAAGAGCTGAACGCATCTAAGCTCGAAACTCACCTGGAAAAGAGACACCATTTGAGTCCACCTGTAAAAGACAGGATTGATAGATTTGGGGTGTACGCACCAAGGCAACGAGGTGTTTAGCCCGCGAATACTAATCGGACGAAGCCATACATTTATGATCTATCCAGAATTATTCTATAGATCCAGTCGCTAATTGGGTTGTGCGTATCTATAATATCAAACCGACACTGGCCACGCTAACTCGACGAGTTAAGGGTGCTATTTTACTTGCACCCATTATAGCGGTTCAATTCCGCAAGTCGGCATTAAGGCGGCCATAGTGGCGGGGAAACTCCCGTACCCATCCCGAACACGGAAGATAAGCCCGCCTACGTTCCCTTGAGTACTGGAGTGCGCGAGCCTCTGGGAAATCCGGCCCGAAAGGGTGATTCGGTTATGTACTGAGGGGTGTAAGATTAGTACGTGCTGGGTTCGTCCCGGCGGAAGGTTAAGCGCCCTGTCGACGTATATAACTGGTCGTTCGCTGCCTTTCCATTCATATTTTCATACTTATTAGCGGTAGCAGTGCCCGTTTTCGATATATCTGATCAAAACGGTTAACTATCCAAGGCGAAAACATGATCCTGCGCATAGGTGGCAGAGTGGTTACGCGTCCGCCTGCAGAGCGGATATACGCCGGTTCAAATCCGGCCCTATGCTTATTTCTCTAACTTACTTCCTCATTCCCCAAACGTAGAGATGTCTTCTAAATCTTCTCCTGTATCAATATCAAATAGGACTCCTCTATCATCTGTCTCAATTAGGCTCATCCCTATATCTTTGATAAGAGAATTCCCCCCTTCGTCCCCTCTCAACACTTCTTCAAGAGCACCCACTGTGGAAACTCTAAACAAAACAGGATTTCCTCTTTCTCCTTTGTACCCTGCAACAAATATTTTTCCAATTTCTTCATCCCTCTGGGCAAAAATGAGTTTATCAATACTACTACTTTTGACAAATGGCATATCCCCAAGAGCAAATAAAACAGCCTCCTCTCCTGAAATTGCATCTAGTCCCCTCAGGACCGAAGTCGACTGACCCATTTTCCAATCTTTATTGTATAAAAATTCTACATCTAGGTGCGACAATTTCTCCTCTACTAATTCTGCCTGATATCCTGTGACTATTTTTACAGATTCTACCCCTGAATCAATTAAATTTTTGGTGGCATTTTCGATTACAGGCTTCCCCTCTATTTCAACAAAAAGCTTATTCTCCTCTCCAAATCTAGAGCTATCTCCTCCCGCCAACAATATCCCCAAAACACTATTATTTATTTGTTCTGATATAATCATTGTATTGCTGTATATGGAACAATTTTGACAACGCTCCCTCTTTCAACATCACTCATCATTATAAAAAAACCATCCGCCTGAACCGCCCGGGTACTAGATGACAACACACTAGAGTTAAAAACACCATCAAATATTTGCAATGGGGAATCTATATGTCCTAGTGGCATTGCCCCCCTCCCGTCCTTTTCAAACATAACCGGGACAATATATTCAAACCCCTCTCTACTTACCTTTACATCCCGGGATAATTCCATGTCAATTGTAGGAAACTCTTCCAGTCCTACAAAAAATGGACGGAGAAACAACATCGAAACTGTGTGCGCCCCTATCGGCTTCCCCGGAACTGCAAAAACAACCGAACTACCGATACTTGCCATTGTAATTGGTTTCCCTGGACGCACCAATACTCCCTGAAACTGAATCTTTCCAAGGTTTGAAATGGCCTTTACCACATAATCTCTTTTTCCCACACTTGTTCCACCTGTTGTTATCACAACATCGTATTTTTCTGAGAGCTCTTCAATTCGTTTCTCAACAATTTCATATTGGTCTGGAACACTGCCTTCATATGTTGGGTTCCCCCCCCATGAAGCTACTAGACCACCAAGCATAGCCGAATCTAGGTCTTCGTGCTTTCCCTCATAAATTTCCGTTCCAGTAGCTAGAATCCCAACTGAGAATGGAGAATACACTTTAACATTTTTATGCCCTAGATCCAATAATAGAATTGCATCCCTCGGCGCCAAACGCGTGCCCTTTTCAAACAGTTTTTCGCCAATTGACACATTACTTCCCTTCGCATATACATACGTCCCACTAGGAATGTCTTCTCCCACTAGATTTCCCCCATCCACGTTTGCATCTTCTCGTTTTAGCACCGCATCCGCCCCTTCTGGAAGTGTTGCACCCGTGGATATCCTAACCGCCTGCCCCGGAGAAATAGACCCCCGGGAGTCCTCCGGGAACACAGAATCGATAAGTTCTAGTGGATATTCATCACCCGAATTAATGGCATATCCATCCATGGTCGCATGATTCTGAGAAGGCAAGTTCACTTCTGAAACGATGGTTTCCGCTAAGATTCGGCCTCCAATCTTATCTACTGCAATCGATTCTGCAGGTCTATCTGAAAGTAACAGTTCGCGCATAGAAGCTATTTTTAAAATAGCTTGAGACCGGGTCACCATTTTTTGATTGGGCATATTCTTCAAATATTTCTTGAAGTCCTACCAAAAAACTCTTGACGGTATGTTTTCTGAATATATGTATGGTGAAAAAAATATGAGTGAGCACGATATAACCCTAACCGTCAATAACACTGAACACAAGTTGGTTATTGAATCGAGGAGACTTCTAATACATACACTCCGAGATGAGTTGGGCTATACAGGCCCAAATGTGGGGTGCGAATCTAGCCTTTGCGGTGCCTGCACGGTCCATCTCAATGGGTCTGCAGTCAAATCCTGTACAATCTTAGCAGTACAAGCTAACAACGCAGACATAACCACGGTCGAAGGTTTAGCCCAACATGGAACCTTGCATCCCATCCAATCAAGCTTCCAAGAAGAACATGGTCTCCAATGTGGATATTGCACCCCTGGGATGATGATGACCGCACTAGATTTCCTCAAACATCATCCTAACCCCTCTCGTGATGAAATACGCGAGGGACTAGAAGGAAACCTTTGCCGATGCACTGGCTACCACAATATAGTTAATGCGGTTGAATCTACCGCAAAGAAACTCGCGGAAATTAGTCCTGGAGGAGCTGCATAAATGTACCCCTCCCGTTTCGATTATTACCAGGCGACGACCCTATCTGAGCTATTTGATTTAATGTCTGAACATGGTGAAGAAATGATTGAATTCCTCGCAGGTGGGCACAGTCTGTTACCCATGATGAAAACCGGATTGGCATCTCCCGACATTTTGATAGATCTGAACAACATCGAAGAACTACATGGGATTGAGCAGAATGAAACCACAACTTGTATTGGTGCCATGGAGTGCTATTCTGACATTTCTAGAAATAACATCGCCAAAACCAATTGCCCCGTACTTACAGAAGCAGTCAGTCTGGTTGGAGATATTCAAGTTAGAAATCGAGGAACCCTTGGCGGGAACATAGCACACAACGATCCCGCAAGCGACCCTCCCGCTGCAATACTAGCATCTCAAGCAACCTTACACGTCCATGGGCCCAGTGGAAAACGAACGATCAAAGAAGATGATTTTTTCACCGGTTTATATGAAACATCACTCGAAGACGACGAAATATTGACTAAAATAGAAATCCAAAACATAGGAAATGGTGCAGGCGCTTACCTCAAAAAACCAAGTCCATCCTCTGGATATGCCATGATCGGAACTGCAGTAGTTTTACACTCCACAGATGGGATCATCGACACAGCAAGAGTGGCCGTAATCGGCGCCGTAGATCATGCTACACGTCTCACCGGAGTTGAAGATGCTTTAGTCGGTTCCCCTGCAACACATGAGTCTGCAATTAGTGCCGCAGAGCATGCTCTAGAAGGCATTGAAGATTATATGGTAATGGAAGATCTACAAGCCTCGGCGGAATATCGAGAACATTTGATAGGGGTGTATGCAAAAAGGGCTACCATGGCTGCAATAGATAATTTGCCAAAATAACACGTTTCCTCTCTCCTTCATCTGCGCCCTCCGAAAGCGATACAGTTCTACAAAACATTTGTAATAACAATGAACGATCAAGATTGGGGTGCTCCCGAATCAGAAATTCTAGAAACCATTCGAAGAGTTCAAAAATCAGATTCTCAGGCAGTTATAGCTCACATTGTAAGCGTAGAAGGCAGCGCATACAGACGCCCCGGGGCAAAAATGGTTGTATCTGAAAATAGAGTCGGTATCGGGAATATCACTGCTGGGTGTCTAGAGGGAGAAGTACTCGATATAGCATCCAAGGTCTTAGAAACCGGAAAGCCCCTTATTCAAACTTATGACCTAATGCAAGATCGGGATGATATGTGGGGACTGGGTGTGGGTTGCAACGGAGTCATTGACATATTACTCGAACAAATAGATTCTTCCTATCAACCTATCTTGGACTCACTAGATCAAGGAAAGCCAATTGGAGTTATAACTACACTGTCTGGAGATATACCCATTGGAACTAAAGCGTATTATGATGAAGATACTGGGTTTAACCCCTCTGAAAATTTCCCAGATTGGCTCTTAGGCGAATTAAATTCAATTCTGCCTTCTTTGCTCAAAAAAGGCAAATCAATTTCAATCGATATTGAAACTTCTAGTGGCCAAGCAAGGGTCTTCATAGATAGTATCCATCCAGTTCCAAAACTTGTTGTAATTGGAAGTGGAAATGATGTCGCCCCCGTTGTAGACGTAGCAAAAATAAATGGTTTCTCAGTCAGCATAATCGGCTTTCGAAAAGGAATCGATATATCTAAAAAATTCCCCAATGCAGACGATTTCTATCATTCATCTCCCTCTTCTATCACTTCCACTCTTGAATTCAATAATAACGTATATGTCGTAATCATGACTCATAATTTTATTGAAGATCGACTATCTCTTGAACACCTTCTCTCCACTCCTGTTAGTTACATAGGTCTACTAGGACCTCAAGAGAGATTCGAAGAAATGCTCTCTGAGTTTAGGGCGGAAGGCAAAAACCTGACCTCCCACACTGATAGAATTTACACACCGATTGGTCTTGATATCGGTGGCGGTTCTCCCTATCAAATAGCTACAAGTATCATTTCTGAAATACTTTCTGTACACAACCACCGGTCACCAACACATTTACGCGACCGTGAAGGTCCTATTCACGACAGATAGCACATATCGAAACGAAAAGAAACCGCTTTACGAGATGCATTCTTTTCTTCGCTATGCAACGACGGACTGCAGCTATTTATGCGGCACTCTTACTCCTTCTTGCAGCCGGATCTTACGCGACCATAGGGGCAGTAGAAGCACCAGTAATATCAATCACTAACCCTGAATATTCCTATGCTTCAGGCGATCAGGCCACACTAAACAATAAAGCTTACACTGTATCTGCAGTAACTAGTGATTTTGCAGAATTAGAGTGGATAGATGAGTCCATTGTAAAAACCGAAACGTGGGAAGTAGGCGATACGATAAAAATAGGGGAGTCCGATTTTTCAATAGGTCCTCTCTCCACCATCGATCCTATGCCTTCAGCATTTATTTTAACCGAAGTGCGACCCATGGGAGATGTTGAGACCGTCACTGTTAATTCTGAAACATATGTGATCCTCCAAACAGATTCAAATGCCTCCTCCGAACCTTCTTTGCTGCTTAAAGAAGATTATTTAACAGATAAATATGGCCCTGCAACACAACTTGAATTAAATATCGGAGATGTTGTTGAATACGATTCGAAACCCACTCTCATAACCGATGTATCTGACCAAACTATAACGGTTTCTTGGTCATCTCCAAAAACTAACACTCTTGCTATAAGTGAAGGGGATATAATCGATTCAAACGGAGTCTCTTATGTCGCCCATTTCGAGAATTACATGCTTCACCTGTCTAGCGACGTTGATGATTATGAAAGACAAGCATCTGTCATCGAAAAGTTCTACGAACGAATAAATGGCCTCTGGGGCATTTCCATTCTTGGAAGTCTCGCGTCCATTCTGCTCCTGTCCATGGCCTATCTTTCTTCGCGCTACTGAGAAATCTTCTAAATTTTCAAGCTTATCAACCTATAATATTCGCACAATTGATATCACACCACGTGGCGCATCGATGCCCTTTTGTCCAAAGCATGTCTTCGTCCCGATATGGCCGAATTTCAAGTAGTCGTTGGGGATCCCGACACTGGTAACTCTTATCAGTTCACCGTCGAGGGAAAAGAAGCCAATCGACTCATAGGAAAAGAAATCGGAGATGAGGTCGAAGGAAAATTAATTGGCCTCGATGGATACACGTTGCTTCTAACTGGAGGTTCTGATATCATCGGGCGTCAACTAAACAAAAAAATAAAAGGCTCAGCTCCACGAAAAATATTAATAACAGACAAGTCAGGGCATAAAAATTCTCTCCGCTCTGGCGAGAGAAAACGCATAACTGTAAGGGGTCGAGAAATTTCTGAACAAACTTCTCAAATCAACACTGTGGTATCAACAAAAGGAAAAATCTCCATCGAAGATATAGTCAACTCCACAGAAGAAACAGAAGAAGAATCCGATTAATCAGTTTCTCTTCATTCTGCATTTTCATCTCTCAGCATATGTTTAAAAGCTTCAAGTAGTACTTTTTTTGTTTCTTCTCCCTGGCTTATCCAATGTTCGGCGTAATGAAGTAAATCTAAAAATTCAATCGGCATACAACCCGCGGCCCTAGGATGCCCCCCTCCGCCAAACAGCCTGGCAAGTTCATGACACCTTTCAAATTTTTCACTCCCTCTAATGCTAACCCCTCCTGTTGGTTTAATGATCACACACACATCTGCCCCCTCTCCTCTAATGCCTTCTGCAACTTCATTCTGAGAGCATCTCCCATATGTTATCCCCATGGTAACTCCTCCGATTTCCCTGTATTCTGCGCGATCTATGGCACGTCCAATTAGATCATTTTTTTGTTCCCTCCGCTCTTGTATATCTAACATTACATCTTCTGGCAAATTCGCTCCATATTCCCGAACAACTTCTATATACTCTTTAAATGGCGCCCACATGGCGAAATCCGCCAAATATCCACTCCGAACATCCTCGCATAGCCACAAATCATGATCCCTAGTCACTTCCACTAACTCTTTCATCTCCTCTGAAAAATCTCCATTTAACACCCGAAATACCACATCTGCGGCACATTCTTCGGATGAATCTCCCAATTCCACCCGAATTCCCAATGAATTCACAAAATCACACATATTCTCATCCCACCGATGATGATCACACCATAGAATAAACTCAGTTTTCCTGCATAATTCTTCCAATCCCGGTTCTATTCCTTCAATCGAATCTGGACAAAGATCACATATGTATATTTTGACCCCCTGATCGGAATATTTGGCAACCCGTTTGAGACAATCTTCCAAATCGTAGGGACTAGTTGGGACACATACTGCCTCCCGATGAGCTTCTTGTACAAGAGCTGCACAAGTCAACCCATCTGCATCCGAATCTGTAATCACCACGACGCTTGATCCTCTGAGAGAATTCTCAAGTTCTATTTCTTTCTGCTCGTGGTAAACCGAGTCTGGAACGAAAAATCCCATTCCTGGCAATAAGGATGTCCTTTCTAGATCTACCCCTGCCCCTTTGACAAGCTCATCTTTCATATATCTTTCTCCTTCTCCGAGGTAATAAAGTCCCACCGATGCGAAATATCATTCATTGTCTAGCGATACTCTTTTTGGTTTGCCGTTTAAATAAAAAATATGGCTGAAAATCCGCCCGAAATTGGACTGGAAGAAGCCGACATTTCCAACGAAAATACTTCTAATTCTTCAATTCCAGAAGATGTCCGTACGTACGATCGATTCAGCAAAATCGATAGAGCAAGTTACGATAGAGTAAACAAATTCCTCAGAGATAGGACTTACATTACCGCTCGAGAATGGGCAATTGCGCGATTATGCGCGGATTTTAGAACTGCAACTGGGATTGAAATGACCAAGATAGGAACTCACTTACCTGAGTTGGTCCCTTTCATGACCAAACCCTACTCGCCACAAGCAGTCAACCAAGCACGTCATGCCTTTGAAGCGAAAATAAAAAAGTCTGGAGCAACGTTTCTATATGGTGCAATGTCTGGCTTTATCACTGCAAACCAGTTAGACGATCTAATGTACGAGTCAACTGAAGTTGCCAAATTCCTTCTAGAAGTTGAAAGCATAGATCTATCTCTAAATGAAGAATTGGACGCCGAAGATCGCATCTCGAGCATCATGCGTGATGTAAGACGAGCTGCAATCAAACTTCGCTACGAAGATAATCATTGCCCCGAATGTGGACAGCCTCTCCATGAGGATTCCACTAAATGAAATATCCCCCCGTCATCGCGGTTATAGTGGTTTTATTAATCGCTAGTTTGGTATATTCTATCCCTTCTTGGAATGGCAGTACGAATCAATTAGATATTTTTTCCAACATTTATGACACTCGAGATCCCCTTGATTCCTCAACACTCGATACAGTGGGGTCTGAAAATGGGTACCACCATGCTGATAGGATTTCTATCGATCAATCCGATGGCTTAAGCGAAGACGAACTCATCCCCTATATATCTCGGGCCCATGCACGAACTGAGTACATCTTGAATTTGGAGTTTGACAAACTCATCCCCATCAATGTAACTACTACAAGCGAATTCGCGAAAACGCACTCTGAGGACAGTGACACCGAAGACGCCGAGTTTAGCTATTCTGCTTGGAACAATCAAGTATGGGAGGCAATTTTTATAATAGGAGAAGATCAAGCCGCAGAATCTGAATTAGAAAATACCTCTTCCCAAAGCATTGCGGGAGTGTACACCAATGGTCAGATAGTAATAGTGAATGATTTTGATAATGATCTCCGTGTAATCTCCGAAGATGTACTTATCCACGAATTGGTACATGCTCTACAAGATCAAGAAGGACTTTTCGACACACTTTATGAATCCTCTCCTCTGCTTACTCAAGACACTCAACTATCAACAAAAGGTCTCTCAGAAGGCCACGCAATGTATGTGGAATGGTACTATGATCAGGTTTGTGATGGATTCATTTCCGTACGTAATAACTCACTTTTAGAAGAAGTGGTATGGGAGGACTGGCAATGCGTTCCCCCTCCTAAAATCACACTCGAAAAATCCAATTCAGAAACAAATTCTCCACCCCCTCCCGTTAACTTTGGCGCGTTGATAATATTATTCCACCCCTATTCCGATGGAGGAGCTTATGTGGCCCATCTAAAATCACAAGACGGTTGGGACTCTGTCAATGCGAAATATGCCTCTCCTCCACTTTCCACCGAACAAATTATCCATCTCTCTGAAGAAAAACCATCATCTCTGGAAATAAATTTCCCCGAAGAAGGTATTCCTAGTCATACTGGAGGAACTTGGAAATCTAACCCCGACCATGGTATTGACGGGGCCGATACCGTGGGTGAAGCTAGTATTTTCTCGATGTTTTGGCATCAATCCCGTGAATATAATGCAAATGCTATCACAACGAACACCTTTTGGATTCCTCGGGACACTTCCCAAAACCCATCCGACCCACAACCCTCTACCACCTTTAATTATACCAGTCCGCCTTCTACAGGGTGGGGAAATGACAAGTTACTACCCCTCTATCGACCCGGAACAGATCAAAATGAGTATGGGTATATCTGGGCAACAAAGTGGGATACTCCACTCGATGCCAATGAATTCCACACCGCATACTCTAAGATTCTAGCTGCACACCACGCCACTAAAATCGGGAAGAGCGACGATGGAAAAACAACTCTGTGGGTAATCCCGAACGGGCCATTCTCAGATTCGTTTGCCATTTCTACCACTAGTAAAACAGTTACCATCGTTAACGCCCCTACTCCTGCTGACGTAGAAGAAATACTAACCTCATTTTCGTTATCTGTGTAGCCGCTCCTCAACACAACCCACCACAACAATCTTATTACCTCTCAAACACTCAGTGGGTTCGGTGACAGAGGAAGACCGGCCACCGCGGACTATCCGTGAGGAAAGTCCCCCCACCGGTCGTACAGGTGACCAGGTGCAAGCCTGGAGTGGGAGACCACTGGCTCTGAAACAGAAACGACACGTCTCCACCAGACCTATGAAACGAGCGAACCTCGCCCGTAAGGGTGAGGGAGTTAACCTCCTGAGGGTAGAAGGTGCCAGATATTTTCTGGACGTTAGATATTCTATCTAACTTGAGGATCGATGGAACGGTGAAACCTCACCGGTGCAAGCCCGTGCCGCAAAAGTAGTACGACCAGGGCCCGGGTGCTTAGCCGAATGCCGGAGAAAAACAGAAGGGGGCTTACTCTCCTCAGCCACCTATAATTCTCATCTTGAATCAACTCAGAAAGCTATAGTATCCCCCCCATTCTATGTATCTCCATGGGAAAATACAAGTATCGTGTAGTTGATTCAGATGCACATTATATGGAGGGATTGGATCAATTAGTGGACTA
>Ga0209992_10002178_pt1 | contig 18530 bp, 18 predicted proteins | sample 2SBtaG_2_FD_182564 | JGI IMG/M metagenome (GOLD analysis project Ga0209992, IMG submission 182564) | Deep subsurface microbial communities from Kolumbo volcano to uncover new lineages of life (NeLLi) - 2SBTROV12_ACTIVE470 metaG (SPAdes)... | ecosystem: Environmental > Aquatic > Marine >... | reverse complement strand
ATAATTTTTAATTCGTTTAATTCTGATTGTATCCTTTTGATTTCGGCAATCATTTCTGATCTAAATGAATCATTATTTCCCTCTGACATGATTTGAACTGAAGAATTTTCTATATAATTTAAGACTTGTTGATGACTTATTCTGGCTTTTGTTCTATGCTGGTTCCAGCTGCAACATCACCATTGTCTTTTTTCTGTTCTTTTCTGTATTCCATTTTCAGCCATATTGGGGTGATGATTGTAGTAACTGCTACCATGATTACAATTGTAGAGTATACCTCTGATGTGAGAACTCCAGCTGTTACTCCTACTCCTGCAACAATTAACCCTACTTCTCCTCTTGAAATCATTCCAATTCCTACTCTCATTCCTTGTGCTTTGCTTTTCAAAAAGAACATTGCAGGTAAACCACATCCAAACAACTTTGTTACAATTGCAACTGCTATTATTACTCCACTTAACATCAATATTTCTAAATTAACTGCTCTTAGGTCTACTTGTGCACCAATAATTGCAAAGAATAATGGTGCAAAGATTAACCCGATTTTTCCAACATAATTTTCTACTTTTTCAAATACTTTGGTAGTTGATAATGCCATACCTACAGCAAATGCTCCTACAATTGGAGATAGTCCTATAGAGCCTGCAAGTGCCGCTGCACCAAAGAACGCCGCAGTCGCTATTCCTTCTACACTACCTTTTGCTTTCCATAATCTTGGTGTAATGATTTTTGGAATCACGACAACTGCTACTATAAGCATAATTGCAAAGAATCCTAACACTTGCAAAATTGTAATCATAACTTCTGTTATCTCTATACTGTCTACTCCTCCATCTGCTCCTGCAATTGATGTTACAACTGACAACACTGCAATTGCTAAAATATCATCTACAACTGCCGCACCGATAATGAGTCTAGCTTCTGGGGTTTTGATTTTACCAAATTCACTTAACACTTGAATTGAAATTGCAATACTTGTTGCAGTAAGTGCTGTTGCAATTAACATTGATTGCAATGCATCAAATCCAAACATTTGGAATACTGCAAGACCTGCAAAGAATGGAATAACTACACCTAAAGTTCCAACAGTAAACGATGCCTTTCCTCCTTTGAGGAATTCCTTTGGTGTCATTTCTAACCCTGCCATAAACAAAATGACAATTGCACCCATTTCACCTAAAATTTTGATTTCATCACTAATGTGAAGTAATTGTTTTCCGTCAATTACAAAAAATCCTCCTAATGCAAATGGACCTACAATCATTCCAGCTAATAATTCTCCTAAAACAATTGGAAGTTTTAATCTGAGGAAAAGTTCTGCCATTAATTTGGCTGCAAATAGAAGTATTCCAACCCCTATGATTGTCTCGATAAAGTGTGCCTCTGCTGCCATCTTTTCCTGATAATTCCTTAAAATTCTGTCATATAAGGTGATACTGAGTTGAAAATTGTTTTGCTGTTGTTAATTTAAGCAGTTCATCTAATGTTAGAGATATTTTCCCAATGCTTCATTGATTACTCTGGAGAAACTCACAGAACTTGCTGATTTTTTGATCATTGCTGCATGTTTTGCACGTAGTTTTTTGTCAAGATCATCATCAAGTGAGATGGTAACTCTTTTTGTCATTATCGTCTTTTACCTCTTGGATTTGTTCTCAAAACTGCTCCACAACATGGACATCTTACACTATGTACTGTCAAAAAGAGACTGCACAACGAACATCTTTTTTGCCCTTGGTCGTATCTAGAACCGTTTGGAATGCTTTCACTCTTGTAGGTCTCACATACCCCTTTACATGAAAAACCCATTATTTTCTTCTCCCAAATGTTTGATGACAACAAGGACAATTAGAATATCTTGAAACCAGTTCTAGATTACATGTAGGGCAATATTTTCTAAATATACTATTTTGTGAATTTCGAAATTCTGCGTTTGCATCATAGTATCCACAAATACTCCTGCACGAATTTTCACTCATTTCTTGTCCTCCAAATTAAAGGTCACACCGCATTCTTTACAGAAAATACCTCGATTTTGAATTAATACTGCAGTATTTCCACAGTTGACGCATATTCTAATTGCGTGGTTTACAGTTTTTTTATTTGATTCGTGTTGATCTACTTGTATTTGCATTATTGTTAATAGGACTGAGTCCTATTTATTGTTATTGATACTGAGTCTTAATAAGGTATAAATAATAAATAAGATCGTTTTCAAATAATACCATGCAACAACTAGAAGAGATTGTCACTTCACTTAGAGGGGAAGGGTTTAGAATTACTCCTCAAAGAATAGCAATCGTAGACTATCTTCTAAAAACTGAGGATCATCCTAGTGCAGAATTAATCCTCAAAGTTGTAAGAAAGAAATATCCTATGGTTGGTCGCTCAACCGTTTACAAAACACTAGATCTACTCAAAGAAAAAAATTTGGTTAATGAGATGGAAATTGAAGGTGAGGCAAGATTTGATGCACATACTGATGAGCATGTAAATCTGGTCTGTTTGAAATGTGGTAGAATTGATGATGTGGATGAAGACTCTCTTAGGGAAATACAGACCAAGGCTGCAAAAAAATCAAAGTATTTTATTTTAAAAAGTAATTTTGAGTTACATGGCTATTGCAGTAGCTGTAAATCAAAAATGAAAATCTAATAAATTTAATTTTGATTTAAGCAATTTTTGTAGAGTTTACAAAAACACCTTTCTTTGAAATTATCTGTCCAATCTCTTGACTGTTAATCTTGTGTTTTTTGAAAATTGATTTGATTCGTGTTGCTTGGTCTTTTGGTGCTACAACACAGAATCCAACTCCCATGTTGAATGTCTTGTACATCTCTTCAGGTTTTACTCCTTGTTCTTCTACTAGTCCCATGATTGGTGGAATTTTTGGCAGTGAATCAATTTCATAGCCGATATTTTTGAGGCGTAATAATTTGGTAAATGCTCCGCCTGTAATGTGTGCAAATCCATTGACTTTGCATTTTTGATTAATCTCTAGAACTGGATTTGTGTAAATTTCAGTTGGTTTGAGTAATGCATCTCCGATAACTCCTACCCCTTTGACTTTGTCTTTGACTGAATATTTTGTTAATAATGCCTTTCTTGCAAGTGAGTATCCGTTTGAATGAATTCCTGAACTATTTGCCCCAATAATTACATCTCCTGCTTTGATTTTATTTCCAAGAACCATCTCTTTTTTCTCCAATAGTCCTACTACCATTCCTGCCAAATCAAATGCAAATCCTTTACCTTCAATTACATCTGGCATGATTGCAGTTTCTCCACCAACAATTGGCATTGCAGATTTCTTTGCACCTGTTACCAGTCCTTCTACAATTTTTTTGAATATTGGCACATCGTTTTTGTTTGCAGCAATGTAATCAACAAATGAAATCGGTGTTGCACCGATACATATTACATCATTAACATTCATTGCAACACAATCAATTCCAATTGTGTTGTATTTTTTCATCATGTTTGCAATTACTACTTTGGTTCCAACACCATCTGTATGTGTGGCCAAAAGTTTTCCACCTGGAATTTCTACAATTCCTGCATAGTGACCAAAACCATGTGTCATCTTTGCTTTTTTCTGAAGTTTATGAGTTGATGCAATTAGTTTCCCAATTGCTTTTTGACTTTGTTTAATTTTAGAAATATCTACACCTGCTTTTTTGTAGGTTAGTGCCATAGTTTGTTGCGTATCTGATATGAATAAAAGAATTTGCCTATGATTTCGATCACATGTACATTCCAGCTATCTCTTCTCTATGCTCTTGATATTTCTGAGATAATTCACTGAATTCTGAATGGATTCTGTCTTTTTCTTTTTGAAGTTCTGATGTGTCTATTTTCATATCATAGAATCTATTCAATGCCTCAATCAGAGTAGCAGCTGCTGCTGAATCTGGTGCCTCTTTGTTTGCTTTGGCTAGTAACGTTAATCCCTGAATTTCTCTTACTAGGCACTCATTTAGTATGCCTCCTGGAATTCCTGTGATGAATCCCTGCGGTATCATGCTGATGTCTTTGTCAGCCATTGTTCTTACCAGGTCTTCTTCTGCTGCACAGTATGCTTTGTTATCGTGCTCTGTACTTGCGACTCCATCTAAAATTACGATTTCTTGAGATCCTTTTTTGGCTGCCCAATCTAAAATTGAAGATACTAGAGTATACAGCCCTTCCATTCTCAATGTTATCTCGCAAATTATTGCACAAACTGTTCCTTCTTTATTTGAATAAAATCGAAACGGATGACGTAATCTGCCTCTCATGAAAACTGTTGATGGTGGAAGGTATTTTGATCTCATCACTGCAATTTCTTCCATCTCTAATTCTGCAATGATGTGGTTAATTGCTACTGGTCCTACAAGGCCTGCACCAACAAAACCTGCAAAAATTATTGGACTGTTTAATTCTGCTTTCTTTATTTCAAAGACTTCGGCTTCTGGAAATTCTTTTTGCATTGCTTACGTCGATTTGTTCTGTCTAATTATCTTTTAGTTAACATACATAATCATTTTTTTGCATGAATAGATTCAACATGACTCTTCCCTTGTCTGTTATGGTATAGATCATATTTGCTCCTACTGCTTCTTTTTTGATAAAGTTGTAATCTACACACAAGTGCAAATAATTCAGAAATGATTTCTTCATTCTGATCTTTGACTTTGAGTACAAATCAGAAAACGTCATTGGGTTTCCTCTTAATTGGTATAACAATTTCAATAAAGATAACGTACTGTAATCTTTTGTTCTTGCTTTTACTGCATCGAGAACTTGTTCATCCCTATGGATGATAAAATCCTCGAATTGATCTGCTACTTCTAGTGGTACATATGTTAGTCTTGCTCGCATCATACCGTATAGTACGGTACGTTACCTTATTAGTGTTTGACATGAGTTTTGTTGATCTTCTCAGCTGGTTTTTTTACACCTGATCGTGCCTAGATCGGCTTTTTTGGAATTAGCTTGAATTGTTTGAATTGTGAAATTATAGCATATCACCTGATTTAAACAGCCAAAATCCAAATTCAATTTATGGAAATTGCAATTAGTGCCATCCTAACTGTCGTCGGATTAGTTATGTTGTGTTTTGGTGGTAACTGGTTAGTCAGTGGTGGTGTAGCAATTGCAAGAAAATTCCGAATCAGTAATTTGGTAATTGGAATGACTATTGTGGCATATGGTACTTCTACTCCTGAACTTGCAGCAAGTGTTGCAGCAGCTGGAGAACATAGTGCAATAATTCTTGGAAATATCATTGGAAGTAACATTGCAAATGTCGGAATGGTAATTGGTATTGCAGCAATCCTTGTTCCACTTGCAGTATCAAAATCTGTTTTAAGAAAAGAGATTCCAATTATGCTTGGTGTTTCATTATTACTAGTTTTAATTTCAATTGATGGGGAACTTTCTCAATATGATGGAATATTACTACTTGCAGGTTTGGGAGTCTTTGCATATTATACATTCAAAGATGCAATGAAACAAAGAGCAGAAACTAAAGAAACTAAAGAAAAAATTAAACAAGGCACAAATAATGTTTATCTGAAATCTGCAGGACTGATTGGAATTGGTGTTGTACTATTGTATGTTGGTGCAATACTTACAGTGGATAATGCAGTAGTTTTAGCAAAAGAATTTGGATTGTCTGAAAAAATTATTGGACTAACAGTAATTGCAATAGGAACTTCTCTTCCAGAATTAATTACATCTATCATTGCAATAAGAAAAGGTCATGCAGACATTGGTGTTGGGAATATCATTGGAAGTAACATTTACAATATTTTGATGATTATGGGAGTCGGTGCGGCACTTGGCGGAGTGATGGTCGGAGCTGATGTCTATGTTGATTATGCAATAATGATTATTTTCAGTTTATCATTATTGATTGCCCTGAAAACTGGAATAATTAACAGGGCCATGGGTGTATGCCTTACAATTGGCTATGTGGCATACTTGGTAGTCACGTTTTTCAAATAATTTGTGCCTAAATTGGGGATTTAGATGGCGTTTGCTGAGATATTTTCAGCCTTTATTGATGGTGTAATTGATGGCAGTGATGCCCATTGAATCACGTTTCTCTGGTTGTTTCCAATGGCTGAAATATTTTTCATCATTGTAGGCAAGTTGTGAATTATCCTAACTGATCTTCCGGGACCTATTATTTCTCCATTTTTAATAATCCTAATTCCACTTCTTGCAGTACATGAAAAATCTCCTCTGATTGGATTTACTGCATATGTGTACCATAATCGTCCAACCAACAATCCATGTTTGGTCTCTTTGATCATCTCCTCTTGAGATTGTTCTCCTGGAATGACTTTGAGATTGTGTGGGGCAGACATTGGAATGGGTTCTGCACTTCTTCCCATTGGTGAGCCAGGACGAGATGCATTGCCTGTTGATTCTTCTCCTTCTTTGTAACTATCAAAAAGATTCGAATAAGTATTTTTGAATATTCCATTCTCTATCAAACCCTTTTTACTAGTTTCAATCCCTTCATCGTCTATTGATTTTGTTCCAATTCCTTCTGGAATATGTGGGTCATCAACTAAACTGAGTTGCTCTACTGCAATTTCTTTTTCAAAACTATTTGAAAAACAACTTTTCTTTTCTCTAAATGTTTTAAAATTAAAATTGGCAGCTACTACAAATGCTAGCAATTCTCCAACAGAGTATGGCTCAAAAATTACAGAATACGAATCTGAATCTACTTTTTGTGGATTTATTGATTCAATACACATAGTTTTAGCGTCTGTACCTACTTCTTCAGCACAAAAATTTGATAATGTTCTACCACTTGCATGTCCAATTCCTGAAACTGGAATTTCTCCATGTTCTGATTCTGCATTAATTATACCTGAAATGTATGTGACCTTGTCTGTGAAATTTAATCCGTTTGAATTTACTAGTTCAAAGTTCTCTGATACGATATTAAGCGATCCTGTAATAGTATTGATTTTATCATTATTTGCTGAATTAATCATGCTTTGTGCAATATCCATACTATTAGAGCCTGAAATCTGCTCTAGTTTTTCATCAAATGTTCCATCTAGAATCTTTTGTTCTACTTTGTATGGTAAGCCTTTCCAAAACTCTCTTGGTTTTAGATTTGATAATGCTTTACATGCCTTATCCATTGTTTGCTCTATCTTCTCTTCATTTGTTGTCTCCATGGATGTGATTTTTTTATTTTGAATTAGTCTAATACCAAAACTCTCATCGAAATTTTGTTTAATTTCTGCAATTTCAGAATCTGTAATCCTAACTGTTGTGATTTTTTTCTTTACTTTGATAATGTCGCATTCATCGATTCCTATTTTCTTTGAATGACTAAGTGCCTTTTCTAAGGCTGACAAGTTATTGCTTCCTTGGATTTTTGTAATTGAATTTGTTTATTTTCACCAATTCTACATAAGAGCCAAACTGTGTATCTGTTACGTTGTCTAGTTTGTCTTCTATTTCTTCTTCACCCTCAAATCTTTTTAGAATTTCATAATGTGTATTTCTTTCAGCTGGTATTCTTCCAATTTCTTTTACCATCCTTCTAATTTCTTTTGGTTTTAGTAACTGACCATACTCTGAACCTGCAGATGTAGATATGCTTTCATTGATTAGAGTTCCTCCAAAGTCATTTGCCCCCCACATTAGTAATAGCTGAGACATTTTTTGCCCTTCTTTGACCCATGACATTTGTAAATTGTCAATGCAGTTATTCAACATAATTCTTGAAACTGCATGAGTTAGCAAAACATCATTTCCACTGCCTCCTTGTCTAATACCTTCGTGTAATCCATGTGTATACATTGGTGCTTCTGTGTGGATAAAATTTAGTGGAACAAACTCTGTAAATCCACCGGTCTCTTTTTGAATATCTCTTAATTTTGCAATGTGTTTTACTCTGTCTTCTAGTGTTTCTAAATGACCAAACATCATAGTTGAGGTGGTATTGATTCCCATCTTGTGGGCACATTTGATTACTGTCTCCCAATCTTCCACGCTAATTCTTCCTGGCGAAATCTTGTCTCTTAGTTTCTGGTCTAAGATTTCAGCTGAAGTTCCTGGAAGTGTGTCTACTCCTGCTTCTTTCATTCTTTTCAAAAATTCTTCAATTGAGACATTTGAGCGAGTTGCACCGTATAGAATTTCTTCAGGAGAAAACCCATGAATGTGAATATCTGGAATTTCTTTTTTAATATCTCTGCAAATATTTTCATACAAATCTCCTTTCATGTCTGGTGGAAGTCCTGCTTGAATACAGACTTCGGTTGCTCCTAATTGATATGCCTCCTTTGCTCTGCGGACTATTTCTTCATTAGGTAGGAAATATCCTTCTTCTTCTCTAAAATCCCTGCTAAATGCACAAAAACCACATTGTTTAATGCAGACATTTGTGAAATTGATATTTCTATTAACGACATATGATACTACATCTCCTACTCTTCTTCTTCTTAGCTCATCAGCAACCAGACCTACTAGATGAAAACCTATTCCTTTGGCATTGAATAATTCTAGCCCGTCTTTGGCAGACACTTCTTTTTCAGATAATGCATTATTTAGAATCTCGGCAATTACTGGATCAGCATTTTTGAAAAGTGAATCTATGTTGGTTGTCATCTCCAGTATTCCTCTTTCACTAATCCTTCCTCATTTTCAATGATTGATATCTTATCTCTTAACTCTTTGCTAATAAAAGAAAAATATTCTGGATATATTGGGAATCTACATTTTAAATCAAAGCCTGCTTTCTTTGAATTCTCTTCTACTTTGTCAATTTCAGGCCAAGAAAATTCGGGATTGACAAAGTCTGGTGTTAATGGTGAGATCCCTCCCCAATCATTAATTCCAACTGACAAGAAACTCTGATATGATTTTGGAGATAGATTTGGCGGAATCTGTATGTTCATTTGTGGCATGATGATTCTTGATAATGCCACAACTAGCTTGAAATATTTCTCATCAGCTGATGGCTCATCTCTCATTTTAGTATCTGGTTTTGGTTGAAAGTTTTGTAGAATTACTTCTTGTATATTTTCATATTTGTCATTGAGTTGTTTTATTGCAAATAGTGAATCAATTATCTCATCCATTGTCTCTCCAATTCCTACCAGAATACCTGTAGTCATTGGGATTCCGAGTTTTCCAGAATTTTCTAAAATCTCTAATCTTGCTTTTGGTCTTTTACTTGCTGCCAAATGATGTGGCATTCCTCTTTCTGTTAATCGCTCACTAACATTTTCAAGCATTACCCCCATTGAGACATTGGTTTTCTTCAACTCTTTTAGTTCTTCATAGTTTAGATTTCCAGCATTTGTGTGTGGGAATAGTCCTGCTTCTAATGCAAGTTCTGATGCATGAATCAGATATTCTGATGTAGTTTTGAATCTGTTTTCTTTTAGCCAGTCCCGTGCTTCTTGATATCTCTGTTCAGGCTGTTCACCTGTGACAAAAAGTGCTTCAGTACATCTGTATTTTTTTGCAAGTGTTAGTAAATCGGAAATTTGTTGTTTTGACATTAAAGAAAGTTTTTCCTCTCCTGGTTCTGCTTTGTAAGTACAATACGAACATGTGTCTTTGCATAGATTAACAATATTGAAAAATGCTTTTTTAGAAAACGTTACTGAGTTACTCTTGAACTTCTTTCTCAAACTTTGTGATGCTGAAAACAGATCATTTGGATTTTCTACTGCTTTTTGATAAATTTCAATTACATCCTGACGAGATACTGGCTTGTTCTCTAAAATATTGTTTAAACTCTCAGAGTCAAAGACAAGATTGTTCAACAGAAGAATTTCTTGTTAAGAAGTATTTATGCTTGTATTGATTTAATTTCCATTTGGTCTTTCTTGGAGTACAATTGTGATGTCAGTTGTTCTTCCATCTCTTAAGACTTCTAAGACCATTTCATCTCCTACTGATTTTGCTCTTTGGAGGTGAATCAGAATATCATCAATTTGTCTTACCTCGATTCCATCAACTGCCAAAATCACGTCTCCTCCCATTGGATAATTTACTCCTTCAACTTCGATGGTTTTATCTGAACCAATTAATCCTGCATCAAAAGCTGGACTGTCTTCTACAACTGTAATTACTAGAAATCCCACTGCATCTTTTAGGTTCAACACATTTGCCATGTCTGGATCAATGTCTCTGCCGGAAATTCCAATCCATGGATGTTTGTATTCTCCATCTTCTACTAAAATTGGAATAATTTTAGCTACTGTTTGTGATGGGATGGCAAATCCTACTCCTGTAAATTCTCCTGTAGTTGATTGTATTGCTGTGTTAATTCCCACAATTTCTCCACGCATGTTAAGCAGTGGACCTCCAGAATTTCCTGGATTGATTGCAGCGTCTGTTTGAATTACATCTGGAATAGAATAATGATTATCTGTTGGTAACAGTCTGCCTATCTGACTTACAATTCCTGAAGTCATTGAACCCGATAATCCAAATGGATTTCCAATGGCTGCAATTCCTTCACCTACTTTGAGATTTGAGGAATCTCCAATTAAAAGTGGATGTAGTAATGCTAAATCTGCATTGACTTTGATTACTGCAAGATCTGTATATTCGTCTGTTCCAATAATTTCAGCATTATATGATCTACCATCAAGAAATGTTACTACTACTTTGGTTGCATCTTTTACCACATGTGCATTTGTTATGATATGTCCTTTTTTATCAAAGACAAACCCTGATCCTACCCCTCCTCTGACCTCTTCTGTCTCTCCTCGTTGCACATTTACTCTGACTACTCCTGGTTCTGATTTATCAAAAATTTCAATTAATGACAAACTTTTTGCAAACATTGGTGTTGCTTGAGCAATAGTTGTTGTTTGTTCATTGCTTTCAATGATTTCGGGTTTCAATGATTGTGGTGGTGAGATAAACAGTACTGCTACAATGACTAATACTATTGCAGCTCCTATAGCCCCACCTACAAACACTCCTGATTTGTCCATGAGATTTTCTATTCTCTATTTTCTATCTAAAAGGCTTGCTATACACTGATTGAACTTTGAGAATGATCTTTCATGGAATAACTTCTTCCTCTCCAAGTCACAGATGACGTTCTTTTTGCTTGTAGTAATCCGCTCAAAAATCCTAAAATTACGACAAGACTTCCTAGTGGAGCAAAAATCGCATAACCTGTCTTTAGCTTTAATCCGACTTTTACTTCAATTACTGCACCGATGTAAATCATGATTGAGGCAATTGCCGATGCTATACATAGTATTTTTGCAGAAGTCGTTTCGACTGGAATTGCTGCTGATATTGCAAATATTGGAAATGGCACAAACAGCAAAAATACCACTGCAAAAAATATTCCAATAGCGATTTTTCCACTTTGAAGGTACAGTGGAACCATTAGTCTCTTTAGTGCATTCCACAAAGTGCTCTTGTCTCGTGCCCAAATAGCTTCAATGAGATGTTCTCCACGAACCATTTTCATTTTGTACCCTGCCTCTTTGACTTTTTTCCCTAATGCTCCATCTTCAATAATTTCATTTTTTACCCCTTCATGCATTCCAACTTCTTTGTATGTCTCTTTTTTCAAAATGAAAAAACTACCAAAGAAATAACCTGTTTTCTTTTTAGGATTGTTAACGTTTAGTGCTGAAAATCTGGTATGCAAAAATGTTGAAATCATTGGTAATGAAATGTTTGTCCAAAAATCAAATGTCAGCATTTTTGGAATTGCAGATAATGCATCTAGGTTAAAAGAATTCAAATGAGTTACTGCTAATGAAATCACATTCTCTGCATGTTTTGTATCTGCATCAGTAAACAACAATAATTCTCCTGTTGCTTTTTTGTATCCCTCCATACATGCCCAATTTTTCCCCATCCAACCATCAGGTTTTGGTTTGGCAGAAACTGGGATTATTTTCGATGATTTTTTGGCATATTGTGAAATTATTTCCCCTGTTGAATCCTCTGATGAATCATCAATTACGATGATTTCATAATTTTCATAATCTTGTTTGATAAGTGAATCTAAACATTTTCCCATAAACTCTTCTTCATTTCTTGCAGGTAATATTATGGAGACTTTGGGATTTGTTTTTGAAGTGTTTTCAAATTTATCCAAGTATGGTGTGAATCTAAAAGAACTCACCATTGATTTAATGAGAAATATCCAAGCCCCACAAATTCCAATTAAAATTGCAACCAGAGTATAATTGAAAATATCTATAACTAAATCCATGAAACCTATCTCTCGATTTCTTCTTTGATACTTTGCATGGCTTGCTCTGTGCCACTTTTGATGTGCTTTTTTATCATGCCTGTGAACATTCCCATCATTCCAGTTAGTCTAATATCCCAATATGTTGAAAGGATGGTTTTCTCATCTTTTGGAACAAGTGATATGATTTTTTCACCGTCTATGATTCCCTTGGTAAATCTTGCTTGAATTTTCTCTTTAGGGTAAATTTTGACTTCTTGGAGGCATTTTTGATCTCTAAAAGCAATAGTTACCTCTCTTTTGATGGTGTTTTCTTCTTTGGAGATGTTTCTAACCTCTTTTGTCCCCTTCCAAAACTTTGGCTCATTATCAATGTCTGAGACAACATCCCATACTTTGTCTACGTCTGCATTGATTTCTACTTCGACCTGAATTGTAGCCATGAACTACAAACGTTAGTGCCGCATTAAATATATTAGATTCCAACGACATTTGAAATAGACTGTGATGGGTAACATGCCTAAAATCCGGAACATTAACTCCAGTTCCAATGGCGTTTGCCATTCTTCCGTCACAGTCACTTAATATTTGAAAGAAAATGAAACCAACAAAATACATGCCAAAAATTGAAACTTTAGATGGTGCAGGCTTTTGGAAAAATGCTTATGCACATCAACGTGGAAAGCTATTGAAAAAAGTCAATGTTCCTGAAGATCAAATTATTGAACTAGTTAACAAAAAGTACATGGAAATCCCTGCCGCTTTACGATATGAAATTGAAACTAGTGGCATTAACAAAAAAGATTTACAATGACATTCGAAATTCATTTTAACGGGAACAATTAGGGTGAATCATGTCTACTGTATCTTATGATGATTTTGCAAAGTTGGATATTCGTGTTGCAAAAATTATTGCAACTGAACCAATTGAAGGAAAATCAAGAATAATCAAAGGTAAAATTGATTTAGGAAATGATGATCAACGTGAAGTAATTATTGGCGGTGCACAATATTTTCAACCAGAAGAAATTGTAGGAAAAACAGTAATTGTTCTTGCAAATCTGGAACCTAAAAAAATGGCTGGTGTTGAATCAAATGCAATGTTGTTAGCTGCTGATGTTGATGACAAACCATTTTGGCTAACTGTTATTGAAGACGTTCCTTTAGGAAGTCCGATAAAATAATTTATTTTTAAAAATTTATGAAAATAGGTTTTGACTTATGATGTTAATCATAAATCATTAATTTCTTTTCTTCAAGTAATGCGTGTAAGTTGTTTACAGAACGATACACATCTGGCTCTTGTTTGGCCCCTGTACAGACTAGTTTTCCTGATGAAAATAACAAAATCACTGTCTTTGGATCTAACATTCTGTGAATAAGTCCTGGAAATTGCTCTGGTTCGTACATACTTCTTGGTAATGTTCTTGCGGCCTGCTCCAAATGGATTTTTCCACCTAAATTGATGGATGCGACAATATTTTGAATTGTCACAACTGCGTCTTTTTTGACTTTGATTTTGCCTTTTCGAAGTTTTTGAACAACTGTTTTTACTGCTTTTCTGGCCATTTCTTCAGATTTTGAACCAGTACATACCATTTTGCCTGAAGTGAAAATCAATGTAGCAGTCTTTGGAGTTTTAAGTCTGAAAACTAGTCCTGGAAATTGATCCGGATGATATTCTACATCTGGAAATGTTCTAGTTATTTCATTCAAATCCATCTTCTGCATTACATCTGCTGAAGCTACAACATTTTCTACACTTACGATAGGTTTTGTTTGTGGCATATTTGGCTTTTTTTGTATTTGAACTATAATAAAAGCACTCGCCATTATTCGCTCTCAAATACACATTTTTTTCATATTGAGATGCATTTTACTCTTCAATTTGGGACGAATGCTTTATTTTGGTTCTGAGGGTTCTTGATTCTAGTGAATTTTACAAATTTTGATTTAGATCAACTGTTCTCCATGGGAGATGATTCTAATCCGTTAATGATGATTGTTTGGATTCTTCCGATAATTCTTTTTGTGTTTTACGGACAACAAATCCAACTATTTGTTACCTCTAGAGAAATCAAAAAAGGAATTAAAAAATTGGATGGTTTTAGAGTTGACTCTAGAACTGAACTAATTAATTTTGTAAAAAATAATTTGAAAGCAAAAGATGATCCTGTTAAAAAAATTGACAGATTTTTAGATTATTTTACAATAATGCCAGTTGACATGGATCCTAATGGAATCGTTGACAAGGTTCAGCATATAGTAAGATCAAGAGAGGATTACACCAGAGAACAAGTAAAATTACTTGCTCCTCAAATGTCTGATATTGAGTTAAGTAAAGTTCAGACTTTGCTTGAAATTGCATCTTCATTACAAATGATTCATAAAATAATTAATCACATGTTCCTAACTGCTAAAAAACAAAACAACTATCCTTTGATTTTGCCATTACAAATGATTCTTCCTTTTATAATGGAGCAAGCAGAAGCAATGAATGATGCAATTCCTGCATTTAAAACTGGTCAGCCTGTAGGTGATGGAATTGGCCCAATGGTTGTTGGAAAAATGATGCTTGATTCTCAAAAAGAAACAATTGCATTTCAAACATCTCTTTCGAAAATTGATTTTGAAGATAGAAAATTATTCCTTATAAAAGCCGAAGGTCCTGGCTCTACAGTTGGAAGACCCTCTGATGGATTACAAAAAATTGTTTCAGAGAATAAACTTGATGCAATAATTATGATTGATGCAGCATTAAAAATGGAAGGCGAAGACTCTGCATCTGTTGCTCAAGGGTTTGGTGCCGCCATTGGAGGAATTGGAACTGAGCGATTCCAAATAGAGGCAATTGCAACTAGTAATGAAATTCCAATATTTTCAATTGTGATTAAACAATCTGTTAAAGAAGCAATTACTTTGATGACCAAAGAAATCGCTGATACTGCCGAAGATGTTTCTTCTCAAGTGTATGACATGATTCGTGCTAATACCAAACAAGGTCAATCAGTAGCAATAATTGGCGTGGGTAATACTGCAGGAGTTCCACAATGATCTTCAAGAAGACAAAAATCACCACCGCATACACCCTAGAACAGTGCACCAAATGTGGGACTTTGACTAAACGAAAATTCCGTGAAGGCGATGTGCTGTTTGTAGAAATCTCAAAATGTAATTCATGTGATGGTGCAATCAGGATTGAAAAAATCTTTGGTGAAACCATCGAGCAATAATTTAGATTATTCTGTTTTGTATTTTACATTACAAGAGGGACAAAACCATGATTCGCCTTCCCCTTGTTCTTTGAACATTAAACCTCTGCATTTGGGACAGGGACTTACTTCTTCACTCATGTCCCTTATTCTGCTTTGGTAGTTACTGTGACTCCGTTCTCATTAGGAATGAATGTGTGTTCAGCCTGTGCTACTCTTTGTTCGTTTACCTCAATTAGTACTGGATAAGCTTGAACTGCCTTTTTCTTTACAAGAAAATCTAAAAGCTCTTTGGCTTCTTTTACTTCCCATTCTTTGGTAAGCCATCTTAATGCAAAAGGCAACATGTTGCAATTCTCCCATATGAAATCTAACATTTTGTCAGCATCTGCATTCTTTGTTTTCTTTCGTGAGTTTAATGCAAAAATATTTTTAATTTTTCCGTTTCTAACAAATCCTCCTCCTTGCTCTGTTGTTACAAATGGTTCACATGCATATGCTGAATTTTCTGATAAAGAAAATCCTCCAATAGACCAAATATTTGGAATTGATTTTCCTGCATGTATTGTGTATTGTTCTAATGAATGACCACTAAGATTTGCAATTGGTTTGTATCCCATTTGTTTAATTGTAGTTTCGATTGTTCGTCCCACATCACTTGCTTTGACTCCAGCTTTTATCATTGACATTGCATTACCTAATGCTTCTTCAGCTGCTTGAACTAGTCCATCATATTGTGCATCATAACATACTGTCACTGCAGTGTCTGCAATGTATCCCTCAATTTGTGCACCAAGATCAATTTTTACTAAATCTGTATCTTTGATTGTAATAGGATCATCAGGTTCTGCAGTATAGTGAGCTGCAATTTCGTTAATACTTGCATTGACTGGAAATGCGCATTTTGCTCCTCTTTTTTTAATTTCTCCTTCCACTTCTTCGCAAATTTCAAAAACTGATTTGCCTACCCAGTCTTTTATTCTGACCATCTCTCTTACTTCTGCTGCAATTTTACCTGCTTTGAGATATTGTTCTGTTTGCACGTCTTCGATCCTGATTTTGCCTTTAAAATGATTACCTGTGAAGCTTAAATGGGGCAATTCTTTGGATTTATTGGGATTGTGGTCTAGCTTGGTATGATTCTGCGTTTGGGACGCAGAGGTCGGGAATTCAAATTTCCCCAATCCCACCACAACATTATCTTATTATCAAATTGTATTCTATTCTAATTGCCGAGCAATGAGGAAGAGTTAGAGTAATGACTTTGATATGAAGTAACTAATTGAGTCTGAGCTCCGGCATGTTTTTATGAATATTTTGACTCTTTGGATTTATTGAAATTTGAACGACGTGATATTATTTTGATTGTGGGTATTTTCCTTATTGTACTTGGGATTACGCAATATGTCCCATTCTATTATTCTGCATTGATTGGAGTATTGTTCTATTTGGGAATCAAAATCTATGTTGAAAAGAGACGTCAATCAATTACAAATGCTGTTGGAGGTGGAATCTGTATGGAATGCGGCTCTACGATTATTGATAAAAAATGCCCAAACTGTGACTATTCTCAAGAATAATTCCTACGTATGCCTTAATACTGAAAAATCAGGTTAATTTTTGATGGCATTAAGATATCTGACTTTAACAACAAGCTCAACTTTTCCTCAATCCCATTCTAAAATGAGTCCATTAGGCAACAAAATTAGGAATTAACAATGAATCGTAATATACCTCTAGTATTTTCTGTACTTCTTTTTGCAGGAATTCTTGTTCCCGCATATGCTCAGACTAGTGAAAATGTTGTAATCAATGAAGTTGATATTAATCCTCCTGGAGATGATTCAGCATCTATTTCTGAATGGGTTGAGCTTTACAATCCTACTGATTCTGAAATCGATATTGGAGGATGGAAAATTGCATCAACAACTATTCTGAAAAAAACAATGACTGTTCCTTCTGGAACTATAATTGAACCGGGACAATTTTTGACATATTCTTATCAAAATGTTTGGTTTACTGATGTAAATGAATCAGTTGAACTAAGAAATGAAAATGATGTTGTAATTGACAAGACTCCTGCTATAACTGATATACAAAATGATTTTACGTCTTGGCAGAGACTCTATGATGGATTTGACTTTGATAGTTCTGATGATTGGAAATTTGTAACATCTACAGCTGGTTCATCAAATGGAAAACTAATTGAAACAAGCGGTTCTGATGAAATCACTATAACTGCATCATCAACAAAGTCTTCATATCTTTTTGGTGAAGTTGCGGTGATAGAAGGAAGTGTTTCTGAAGAAGTTGAAACTGTTCAACCATATTTTCTCCCTGCACCCATTATAGTCCATATTGTGGGTCCAAACTTTGACAAAACTGTAACGCTATATCCTGATCTAAATCTAAACTATGAAACTACTCTTAGTTTACATCAAGTTCTTGGAATCGATGAAGGCACTTATGATGTAACTGTAACTTATGCTGGAGCAACTGCTGATGCTAGTTTTTCTGTTGGAAATGAAATAATTGAACAAGAAATCCAAGAAGAATCTGATGTTGGAATTTTTACTGATAAAACTCAATATCTTCCAGGAGATAATGTAGTTATCACTGGATTTGCCTCTGAAATTATTCCATTTGAAGGAATGGCCTTTACTGTAACTGATGGTAGTGGTGAAGAAATTGCTACTGGGAATCTTTTTCCAACTAATGGGGAATTTACAACTTCAGTCTATCTTACAACAGTAGATCCTAATTATGGAACATTTAACATCAATGCAGAATATTCTGAGAAATCTACATCTACTTCATTTGAGGTAGTTGAGGATATCAAAGAAGACGTTCCAATTTCTCTATGGACTGATAAAATCGCATATGGTTTAGGAGATGTAGTTACCTTTAGTGGAAGATTGAATGATGTTTGGATTGGCAACTTGGATTTGGAAATTGTACAAACAAAACAAACCTCATCAACTGTAAATGATGCAGGATTTAAAATTCTAGATAGTTTGAAAATAGAAGGTAATGGTTCATTTACTTACTCTTTTACAATTCCGGATAATTCTGTTAGATTAGGTGATTACAAAATTACAGTATCTAAAGAAATTGGTTCT
>Ga0209992_10002172_pt1 | contig 18588 bp, 19 predicted proteins | sample 2SBtaG_2_FD_182564 | JGI IMG/M metagenome (GOLD analysis project Ga0209992, IMG submission 182564) | Deep subsurface microbial communities from Kolumbo volcano to uncover new lineages of life (NeLLi) - 2SBTROV12_ACTIVE470 metaG (SPAdes)... | ecosystem: Environmental > Aquatic > Marine >... | reverse complement strand
TTTGCTTTTACTGTGCATCGGAATGATTTTGATAAGGCGCAATCGATCTTACAAGCGATCTGTGATGAATTAGCTGCTATGGCCGTACAAAGTGACGATAAAGTGGTTAAAGTCTCTTTGGTGGGTATTGGTATGCGTTCACACGCCGGTATTGCAGCAAAAATGTTTGAAGTATTACATCAAGATAATATTAATATTCAAATGATCTCTACTTCAGAGATTAAAATATCAGTTGTAATTGATGAAAAATATTTAGAATTAGCGGTGCGTTCATTGCACAGTGCGTTTGAATTAGATAAGGAATAAAGATGCCAGGATTTGATGATAGAGATGGTTTGATTTGGTTTGACGGTAAGTGGGTTGATTGGCGTGATGCTAAAGTCCACGTATTAACACATACATTGCATTATGGCATGGGTGTGTTTGAGGGAGTGCGTGCTTACGAAACAGCTAATGGTCCGGCGATTTTTAGAATTGAAGAGCACACAGATCGTTTGTTTAATTCTGCCAAAATCATGAATATGGACATTGGTTTTTCAAAAGATGAAATCAACCAAGCGCAAAAAGACGCTGTGGCTAAAAATAACCTAGACAGTGCCTATATTCGCCCAATGAGTTTTTACGGTTCTGAAGGCATGGGTTTGCGTGCTGATGGGCTAAAAGTGCATACGATTATTGCTGCCTGGGAATGGGGTGCTTATTTGGGTGAAGACAATATGAAAAATGGCATACGCATCAAGACATCAAGCTATACACGTCACCATGTTAATATCGCCATGACCAAAGCCAAGGCTAATGGTAACTACATTAACTCGATGTTGGCATTGCAAGAAGCATTGACTGATGGTTATGACGAGGCATTGCTATTGGATATTGATGGTTTTGTGGCTGAAGGTAGTGGTGAGAATATCTTTATTGTTAGAGATGGTGTTATTTACACGCCTGACCTAACCTCAGCATTGGCTGGCATTACCCGTGATACTATCTTTACTTTGGCACAAGATTTGGGTTACAAGATTATTGAAAAACGCATCACTCGCGATGAAGTGTATTGTGCTGATGAGGCGTTCTTTACCGGAACAGCGGCTGAGGTTACCCCAATTCGTGAGCTGGATAATCGACCAATTGGTAACGGTACACGTGGGCCAATCACTGAACAATTGCAAACCCTTTATTTTGATTGTGTTTATGGTCGTAACGACAAATACAAAGACTGGATAGCGAAAGGAGTATGTCAATGAGTGCAGTCGTCGATGATTTTCAACAAAAACATGTTAGTTTTTCTACGGTAGAAGCTAAGGATTTACCCTTTCATTGCCCACCTAAAGAGGCGAACAAATGGAATATGCACCCCAAGGTATTTTTGAAATTTGACTCAACAGGCAAAGCCGCTTGCCCGTATTGCGGTGCAAGTTATCAGTTGGCCTAACCGACTTTGACCATATCATGGGCAAGCAATCAACCAATGTTGTTTTAGTCGGCCCGATGGGCTCTGGCAAGACATCGGTTGGTCGCCGTCTTGCTTGTGTATTAAAACGCGATTTCTTTGATTCTGATTTTGAGATCGTTGCTCGCACCGGTGTTGCTATTGATCATATCTTTGATGTAGAAGGTGAAGAAGGGTTTCGTCAACGCGAAACAAAAATGCTAAAAGATCTGTGTGAAATTCCTAATATTGTTATTGCCACGGGTGGCGGTATTGTCATTAAAAAAGAAAATAGAGAACTACTAAAGCGGGACAGTTTTGTGGTGTATTTATCTTCTAGTGTTGAGCAGTTAGTAAAGCGTACAGCCAACTCTAAATCACGACCTTTGTTAGAGCAATCAAACAATCGAGAGCAAACTATTCGTGATTTAGTAGAGGCTAGAGAAGGGTTTTATCAAGAAGTTGCCGATGTAGTGGTTGACACCACAGGTAAAAAACTCTACGCTATCATTAATGAAATTAAAAAAGCTGTGCCAAAATGAAGCAAATTTTTACCACTATTGTAATATTATTAATTGGCTTTAATGCACAAGCGATTAGCGAACGTGAGTTTGTTGAAAGATTAAAAAACACCCATCCTTTTTTTGAACAACAAGCACTTAGTAGCCAAATTAAACAGGTTGAAAAACGCTTAACTAGCGCCAATGAAGATTGGGTTATTGCCGTTGATAGTAATTATAAAAATGAAAATGCCAGCGACATATCTTCGAGCACTTATAGCAAACTAAACACAACTTCAGTTGATTTTTCTGCAACACGAAAGATTGCAAATTCAGGTAGTGACCTTACTTTTAAACACACTTGGAAAGACAAAAATAAAGACGTTGATACAACACGCAATAAATTTTCGCTAGACTATACATACCCTCTATTGCGTAACCGAGATGGCGTGAATGATCAGCTTGATGGGGACGTTGCACAGCTTAATATTGAAAAGGACACCTTAGAAAGGCTTGAGCAAGAAGAGAGTTTTATTCTTAAAAAACTTAAACGCTTTATTGATTTGGCTTATGCACAAGAGCAACAATTAATTAACGAGCGTCGATTGGCTTTGGCTGGTGAAGAACTTAATTTAGTTAAGCAAAAATTTGCTGCTTCAGTTGTGGATAAGGTTGATGTGTTATTACAAGAAGATGCTTATCAAAGAGCACAACAGCAGTTATTACAAGCACAGCAAGACTTAACCCTGTTGCGTCATGAAATCGCGATTACATTGGCGCTTAATTTTGATCAAGTGGTTGCTAATACAGATTTATATACGGCTTACACGCCTAAAGATGCGCAATTATTGGCTAATGCTAGAGTGCTAAAGGTTACTGATTTAGATCAAAAAACTTTAAAACGACAGTTGCGTAGCTTCAAAAACGAATCACAAGCCAAATTAGATTTAAATTTAGGTTTGATCAGTGAGGGTGAAAATACCGATTATTCAAATTCATTAGAAAATCAAAGTGCTACTTGGAATGTAGGCTTAGGTTTGTCGTATCCACTGGGTGGAATCAAGAGTAGCAATAACGTTAAAAAAGCAGAAATTAAATTAGCGCGCCTAGCGCAATACAAGCAAGAGCAAATACTCGATCTTCGTGTACAAATAGCAACGCTTAAAGAAAAAATCAACTTACTCATGCAAATGCTTAAATCCAATAAAAAGCAAATTACCATTGCTAAAGCCAGAACGGTGGAAGAAAAAGAGCGTTACGCCAATGGTAGTGGTCAAGCCAGCTTTGTGATTAGTGCACAAAATAATGAGCAAAATACACAACTAAGCTATGCACAAGTTGCCACAAACTATCAAAAAGCAGTGCTTGATTTTAAAGCCACGATTGATCAATTGGTTCGATGAGTCAAAATATCCTTCGATACGCACTCACCCCTAAAGACTTACACGCACATATTTTTCACCTTGAGCTAACGCTTGATAATCCTAATCCATTGGGGCAGGTTTTTTCATTGCCAAATTGGATCCCAGGTAGTTATTTAATTCGGGATTTTTCTAAACACATTATTAGTGTCAATGCGCAAAGCTGCGGCGAGATGGTTGCGATTAAAAAGCTAGATAAAAATCACTGGATCACCCAGCCTTGTGCTGAAAGTATTACCTTGAAATACGAGCTTTATGCTTTTGATTTATCGGTACGTTGTGCTTATTTAAGCAATGAGCGCGCTTTCTTTAATGGCAGTAGTGTGTTTTTAAAGCCAGTTGGCTTTGAAGCTATTCCGTGTGAATTAACGATTAACTATCCAACAAGCAATATGTTAGGCGATTGGGATTGTGTCACCACATTAAAGCTTAAATCAAAACACAAAAGTTTTGAAGTTTATCAAGCCGACAACTACCAAGATTTAATTGACCATCCGGTAGAGTTAGCTGATTTCACTCGTTTTGAATTTGATGTATGTGGCACACCTCATGCCATGACATTGACTGGCCAGCATACAACAGATATTGGCAGATTAAGAGCTGATTTGATGCGTATTTGTGAGCATCATATAGATTTTTTTGGTGGTAAAGTACCGTTTGATGAGTACTTGTTTTTAACCTTGGTAAGAACCAAAGGTTATGGTGGTCTGGAGCACAAAAAATCTAGCAGCTTGATTTGTTCTAGAAAAGAATTACCAACTCAAGACAAGCCGGAAATTAACCCAGATTACACGCGTTTTTTAGCGCTTTGCTCACATGAGTATTTTCATGCTTGGTGGATTAAAACCATCAAACCTGCAAGCTTTCATGCGCTTAATTTAGGCCGGGAAAACTATACTGAGCAGTTGTGGATTTTTGAAGGTTTTACCTCGTACTACGATGAATTGTCACTATTGCGTACGAAGCTATTATCGCCAGAGCAATATTTAACTTTGTTCGCCCAAACACTAACACGGGTACAAAAGAGCCAAGGGCGATACAAACAATCACTCGCTGAGTCAAGTTTTGATGCTTGGACTAAATTTTATCAACAAGATGAAAATGCACCAAATGCCATTGTCAGCTATTACACTAAAGGCGCTTTATTGGCTTTTGTATTGGATATTGAGATCCGCAATCGTAGTGATGATGCGCAGTCGCTAGATGATGTGTTAAAGTTAATTTGGGACAGTTATCAAGATAGCGGCTTAGAAGATGACACTGTGCAAAAAGTTATTGCGCATTTAACCCAAAGTGATTTTACTCAGTTCTTTGATGATTATTTATATGGTATGAAAGAATTACCACTCAAGCAAGCATTTGACTACGTAGGCATAGATTGCGAATTTAGCCACAAGAAAGGAGAATTGTCTAACTTTGGTATTGGTATTAACAAAGATCAAGAATTCGCCCTTATTACTCATGTATTGGACGGCACTTGTGCTCAGTCATCAGGGCTGTATGTTGGTGATAAAATTATGAGTATTGACGGCATCAAGACACAAGCCAAGGATTTAGCAAATGCGATTGATTCTTACACCGAAGGCAATGTGATTAAAATTGGTATTTTAAGAGACGATCTGTTAAGTGAATTAAGCGTCACAATAGCCAACAGTGCGCCGACATTTTGCACTTTAAGCATCAAAGACAATCTAAGCAAAGACACTTTAAAAAGACAAGCGCAATGGTTTTACCACGATTAAATTTACCTAAATTATTAATCAAACCTGTTGGTCGCGCCATTAGCGATTTTGGTATGATTAAAGCAGGTGATAAAATCTTGTTAGCAGTTTCTGGTGGCAAAGATTCTTTAAGTTTGTTTCATATTTTGCGTCATTTTCAACGTCATTCCCCGGTTAAGTTTGAATTAGGCATTGTGACGATTGATCCGCAAGTAGAGGGTTTTGAGCCGCAAGCGCTCGAAGTTTTTTTTAAGCAGTTTGACACGCCTTATTTTTTTGAAGCCTTTCCGGTTATGGAGCAAGCCAAAGAAAGCATGAAAGGGGATTCTTATTGCTCATTTTGTTCTAGAATTAAGCGTGGGCTAATGTATCAAGTCGCCAGACGAGAAGGCTATAACGTTTTGGCTCTAGGTCAACACCTAGATGATTTAAGTGAGAGTTTAATGATGTCGATGTGCCACAATGGTAAGATTCAAACCATGAAAGCACACTATATCAACGACGCCAAAGATCTGCGTATTATTCGCCCAATGGTGTATGTGCGTGAGCGTCAACTGGCTGATTTTGCCAAAACCGCTGATTTACCTGTGATTGCTGATTCGTGTCCAGCCTGCTTCACCATGCCTACAGAGCGTGAGCATTTTAAACAGTGGCTTTTAGAGGAAGAAAAGCGTACGCCTAATTTATATAAAAATTTACTCAGTGCAATGAAACCAATGCTAGATGAAACAAAGGACTTGATTGATGATTAAATTTATCTTAACTTTTTTCTCAATCTTACCACTTAGGCTTAATCATTTTATTGGTTCGCTCATTGGCCAGTATTTATATTTAAGTAACAGTGATTCTAAATTAGTGGTGAGTAAAAATATACAAACCTGCTTCCCTGATTTGAGTGAGACAGAGCAACAAACACTGATTAAAAAATCCCTAATAGAAACTGGCAAAGGCCTGAGTGAATCTGGTTTTATTTGGTTTAATAGTTTTAAAAATAATGCTACTTATATTACAAAAACCACGGGCATGGCGCATTTACAGAGCGATTCGCCAGTTATTTTATTGGTGCCGCATTTTGGTTGTTGGGAAATTACAGGCCGCGTGCTTTCATTGAATACACCAGTTGTTTTTTTATACAAGCCGCTTAGAAAGCCACAACAAGAGGCTTGTTTAATTTCCAAAAGACAACAGGGTAACTTGTCGATGGCAACGGCAGATAAAAAAGGTGTCATTAAGCTACAGCGTGCTTTATCTAAAGGTGATTTAATTGGTATTTTGCCAGACCAAGATCCAGGTGAAGAGGGTAGTATTTTGGCGCCGTTTTTTAATCAAGATGCTCGCACCATGACGCTGCTAGCCAAACTTGCTAGAAAGAACAATGCCAAGGTATTATTGACCTGGGCAACACGTTTAGAAAAAGGCAGGGGTTATGAGCTAAATATGGAGCCAGTGAATATTTTGTCAGATTCTGGCGCGCTTAAAGATGATGTAATCTTAATGAATCAGGCGATTGAGGGTTTAGTCAAGACAAAGCCCGAGCAATATTTATGGAATTATAAGCGTTTCAAATCAGTGACTGACTATTGATTAAAGATGGCTTATTAAGTTTATAAGCGCTCTATGATATAATCTGCCCATGAAATTTATTGAAGACATTCAAAGTGTATTTGATCGCGATCCTGCGGCAAGAAACACCTTTGAAATAATCACCACTTATTCTGGCGTGCAAGCGATGTTGTTTTATCGTTTGTCACACCGACTATGGCTATTAAAGCTTAAATGGTTAGCACGATTTATATCGATGATTGCTAGGTGGTTAACCGGTATTGAAATTCATCCTGCTGCTGTGATTGGGCGTCGTTTCTTTATTGATCATGGTATGGGCGTGGTGATTGGTGAAACCGCTGAAATTGGCGATGACTGTACGCTTTATCATGGTGTAACTTTAGGTGGCACCACCTGGAAAAAAGGTAAGCGCCATCCAACATTGGGCAATAATGTGGTGATTGGCGCTGGTGCTAAGATTTTGGGCCCGATTACGCTGGGCGATGATGTGCGTGTTGGCTCTAATTCGGTGGTGGTTAAATCCGTTGATAATGCACAAACCGTTGTTGGTGTGCCTGCACGCGTGTTAAAAGACTCTAAAGCGCAAACAGACCACTTCGAATCCTATGCAGTGGGTACAGGTGTTGATGATCCTACCGTTAAAGCCATTAACTCGATATTGTCGCATATTCATGATATGGACGAACAGCTTAATATCGTCTCTAAAAAGCTTGATATTAAAGATCAGGACGATATTAATGTTAATGAGTTAGAAATCGAAAGCAAATAAGTGCTTATTTTTATTAGTTCCTTATAAAAGATAGGGTTTTTTACTTGACTAAAACACTTGGTTAAGTATATAATAATGTCCTGTTAAAAAACAAGGACTGGTATGCAATTAACAACAAAAGGCCGTTATGCTGTAACAGCCATGTTAGATCTAGCATCTAATAGTACTGGCAAGCCGATTACACTCGATATTATTTCTCAAAGACAAAACATCTCATTGTCTTATCTTGAGCAATTATTCGCCAAACTTAGAAAAGCTGCATTGGTTAAAAGTGTGCGTGGACCCGGTGGTGGTTATTTGCTAGATACGGCAGCTGAAGATATTACTTTGACGCAGATTATTGAAGCTGTTGATGAGAATATTGATCTTCGTCGTTGCAAGGGAATGAGTACTTGTCATAGTGGAAAACAGTGTATTTCTCACCAGCTTTGGTGCGAAGTGAGTGACCAAATTAGAACGTTTTTAAGCAGTAAAAATTTACAACAAGTGATCGATGATCACCAACTAAATAAAGGACTATAAAGAATATGTCAGTACCTACTTATATGGATTATTCAGCAACGACGCCAGTTGACCAACGCGTTGCTAAAAAAATGATGCAATACCTAACCATGGAAGGTGATTTTGGTAATCCAGCTTCCAACTCTCATTACTATGGTTGGCAAGCAGATGAAGCAGTCAAAAATGCCAGAAAACAAGTAGCCAGCTTAGTCGGAGCAGACCCAAAAGAAATTGTTTGGACGTCAGGTGCTACTGAGTCAGATAACTTGGCGATAAAAGGGATTGCGCATTTTTACAAGAAAAAAGGCAATCATATTATTACCCTTAAAACCGAGCATAAGGCTGTTTTAGACACTTGTCGTCAGTTAGAAAGAGAAGGTTATGAAGTGACTTATCTAGACCCGATGGCAAATGGTTTGCTAGACTTAGATGTTTTAAAGGCGGCGATTACAGATCAAACATTATTGGTTTCTATCATGCATGTTAATAACGAAATTGGCGTAATTCAAGACATTGAAGCAATCGGCAATATTTGTCGTGAACGTAAAGTATTTTTCCATGTAGATGCAGCACAATCTGCTGGTAAAGTAGCGATTGATTTGTCGACATTGCCGGTTGATTTAATGAGCTTTTCGGCACATAAGATTTACGGCCCTAAAGGCATGGGTGCATTATATGTGCGTCGTAAGCCACGTGTACGTCTTGAGGCGCAAATGCATGGTGGTGGTCACGAACGTGGCATGCGTTCAGGCACATTAGCCACGCATCAAATTGTTGGCATGGGTGAGGCTTTCGCGATTGCTGAAGCAGAAATGAGCGAAGAAAATGCAAGATTCATTGTATTGCGTGATCGTTTATTGGCAGGCTTTTCCGACATGGAAGAGGTGCAAGTCAATGGTGATTTAGACCAACGCATTCCAGGCAACCTTAACATCAGTTTTAACTATGTAGAAGGTGAGTCCTTGATGATGGCAATTAACTCTATTGCGGTATCTTCTGGTTCTGCTTGTACGTCAGCCAGTCTTGAGCCATCGTATGTATTGCGTGCTTTAGGTTTGAATGATGAATTAGCGCATAGCTCTATTCGTTTTAGTATTGGTCGTTACACTACCGAAGAAGACATTGATAAAGCTATTGTATTGGTACGTGATAAGGTGCAAAAATTACGTGATTTATCGCCATTATGGGATATGTTTAAAGACGGCATTGATTTAGATAAAGTTGAGTGGGCTGCACACTAATTACGATACAAAATACAAGGACAATCTAACCAATAAAGGGTTAGAATTACAACAAAAGAATAATTAGGAGAAATTAATATGGCATATGGTGAAAAAGTACTCGATCATTATGAAAATCCACGCAATGTAGGCGTTCTAGATAAAGACGCTAAAAATGTAGGCACAGGCATGGTGGGTGCACCCGCTTGTGGCGATGTAATGCGCTTACAAATTCAAATTAATGACGATGGTGTTATTGAAGAGGCAAAATTTAAAACTTACGGTTGTGGTTCAGCCATTGCATCAAGTTCGCTACTAACCGAGTGGGTTAAAGGCAAGACATTAGATGAGGCTGCAGAAATTAAAAATACCGATATTGCTGAAGAGTTGGCATTACCACCGGTTAAGGTTCATTGTTCAGTGTTAGCTGAAGATGCGATTAAAGCCGCTATTAGTGACATCAAGAGCAAAGCTGAGTAAACTGTATAATGGCAATTACGTTAACAGACGTTGCAGCTGAACGTGTTGTTGGTTTTTTAGCCAACCGTGGTTCTGGCGTCGGCATTCGTTTGTCAGTACAAACAACTGGTTGTTCTGGTTTGGGCTATAACATGGAGTTTGTTGATAGTACGAACGATGACGATACTGTGTTTGAAGATAACGGCGTTAAAGTGATTATAGATGCCAAGAGTCTAATCTATCTTGATGGCACTGAAGTTGATTTTGTTAAAGAAGGCTTAAACGAAGGGTTTGAATTTAATAACCCGAATGCCAAAGCCGAGTGCGGTTGTGGTGAATCATTTACCGTTTAGCTTTTCCTGGCTATGCAAAACTACTTTGAGTTATTCTCTTTAGATGTTGATTTTGCAATAGATTTAGCTAGCTTAGAGCAAGCTTACCAATCACAAATTGCCAAATTTCATCCAGATAATTTTGCCACTAAAGATGATAAAGAAAAATCTATTGCCTTGCAAAATACTTCGTTAATCAATACAGCCTACGACACATTAAAATCACCCTTATTAAGAGCAGCTTATTTGCTAGAGTTAAAAAATATCAATGCATTCGATGAAAAAGACACACAGATGGATATGGATTTTTTGATGGGTCAGATTGCTTTAAGAGAAAAATTAGAATCAATTGAGTCTAAAAAAGATGACTTAGGGCTAGATGATTTTATTGAAAGTACTGATAACAAAATCAAAAATAATGTTGAACAAATTCAGCAGCTGTTTAAAACAGATGAGTTTATTGAAATTAAGAATTTAGTTAGAGAATTAAAATTTTATATGCAGTTGAACACACAGGCAAACCAACTAATGGATGAGTGGCTCTAGATTATGGCGTTATTACAAATCTCAGAACCTGGGCAATCAAGCGCACCACACCAGCATAAACTAGCGGTTGGCATTGATTTAGGCACAACTAATTCATTAGTAGCCTCAGTAATGAGTGGTGTTAACACTGTTTTGACTGATGAGAATAATGAAGCTATTTTGCCCTCAGTCGTTCATTGTGGAAAAGATAATAAATTAACGGTGGGTTGTGATGCTTGCCCTTATGCAAAGACCGACCCCACTAATACCATTGTTTCAGTTAAACGATTTATGGGTCTGGGTTATAGAGAGGTTAAAGACTTTAAAAATTGCCCTTATCAATTGATTGAAAATGGCAACAATGTTTTGTTTCATACGGCAATGGGTGATTTGAGCGCGGTTGAGATTTCATCTAGCATTCTCTCGTCATTAAAATCAAGAGCTGAACAAACGCTAGGTGGCGATCTAGTTGGTGCGGTTATTACTGTGCCTGCTTATTTTAATGATGCACAACGACAAGCTACCAAAGATGCGGCTACTTTAGCGGGTTTAAACACATTGCGATTACTTAATGAGCCAACTGCTGCGGCTGTTGCTTATGGCATAGAGTCAGGTGAAGCCGGTGTTCATGCAATTTATGATCTAGGTGGTGGAACTTTTGATATTTCTATTTTAAGTTTTCAAAAGGGCGTGTTTAAAGTACTTTCTACTGGTGGAGATTCCGCATTAGGTGGCGATGATTTTGATCAGTTAATTATTGACGATTGTATAGCAACATTAGGCTTAGGCGAGCTAACGCCTACTCAGATGCAAAAAATTAAACAATTTGCACGCACAGCTAAGGAAACCTTGACTGAGCATGAATTTGCCGAATTTGACTGTATTGAGGCCCCTTACCGTATTACTAAGCGCAAGTTTGAGTCTCTAGCCAAAGCACTGATTAAACGCACTTTGTTATTAACTAAGCGCGCAGTCCGAGATGCACAAGTTGAGATGGGCGATATTAAAGATGTAATTATGGTGGGTGGGTCAACTCGAATGCCACTAGTAAGACAAATGACAGGCGACCTATTTAATAAGCCGGTGTTATGTAGTATTAATCCAGATGAAGTAGTAGCAAAGGGCGCGGCTATTCAAGCTAATATATTAGCTGGTAACAAGTCACAAGATGATATGTTGTTACTAGACGTATTGCCTTTATCACTTGGTTTGGAGACCATGGGTGGTTTGGTAGAAAAAGTTGTGCACCGAAACACCACTATTCCTATTGTAAGAGCTCAAGAATTTACCACATTTAAAGATGGGCAAACGGCTATGAGTGTTCATGTGTTGCAAGGTGAACGTGAGCTAGTAAAAGATTGCCGTTCACTCGGAAAATTCGACCTTAGGGGAATCCCACCGATGGTGGCAGGTAATGCGCGTATTCGCGTAGAGTTTCAAGTAGATGCAGATGGGTTATTGTCTGTGAGTGCCACTGAAGAAACCTCTGGTGTTAAAGCCGATGTAACCATCAAGCCATCTTATGGTTTAAGTGATGGCGAGATGGAAAAGATGCTCAAAGACTCTATTTTATTTGCCAAAGACGATATTGAGGCTAGACAATTGCATGAGATGCAAGTGGAGGCAAAACGCACATTAGAAGCGATTGACTCAGCTTTAGAAAAAGATAGCAGCTTATTGGATGACTCAATGATTAAAATGATTTTACAAGCAAGATCTGATTTAGAAAAAAATAGTGAAAGTAATGATGAAAAAGCAATTAAAGCAGCGATTGATCATCTAGAAAAAGTAAGTGAAAAGTTTGTAGAAATACGCATGAATACTACTGTTATGAAGGCCATGAAAGGCCACAATGTTGACGAATTTTAAAAGGAAATAGTATGCCACAGATTATTGTATTACCTCATCATGAACTATGCCCAGAGGGATCTGTTATTGAAGTTGAAACAGGGGTTAGTGTTTGTGATGCACTGCTTGCTAACGATGTTGAAATTGAACATGCTTGTGAGATGTCAAATGCTTGTACTACATGTCATATTTACGTTCGTGAAGGTTTTGATGATATAGAAGAGTCTGATGAAACAGAGGACGATTTACTTGATAAAGCCTGGGGATTAGACCCGGATTCTCGCCTATCTTGTCAGGCGATTGTGAATGATACTGATCTCGTTATCGAAATTCCAAAATATACGATCAACCAGGTTAGCGAAAACCATTAGATTCTGACTTTGTTTTTTAAAATTTCAAAAATTTAGAAACAAAACCTTTTTCTTTTTCCGGTGAGCCAAATTTTTCAACCACGTCTTTGGGTGGTATTTTTGATAATAGCCATTGCGGTATTGGCGGATGTTCGCTACTACCACAAGATTTTCCTAAATTATTCGGATGAAAAATCTTAACAAAACTAGGCTCTTCTAAGTCATTAGTATAAACAATACCACAATAACGCTCTTGATGCTCGTTGGTTAAAATTACTTTAATTTCGTTAATCTGATCAGTAAATCGATTAGTTTCAACAGTTTGTGTTGGCACTTCTTTTAAAGTGTCATACAGATACCAGCCACTTGGTTGTTCAATCAGTTTTTGCAACAAAGCATGGCAATCATCCCATTGCATAATGCCAATGAAACGCCCTTGAAACTCATCAAAATAATCAGACATTAATTGCTTGCAATTTCCTCTTCTAAGGCCCTATAGCTCTTGATAATTTCACGCCAGACGCCATCCTTCTGAACATATGTTTTGGAAACTTGTTCCATATTGATAGTCGGAATAGTCGGAGCATTATGACCTAATAACGATTCTGCAAAATGTTGAGTCGCAGAACGATAGTTAAGCTTAACATCTACGCTAATCTGTTTAGCATTATGCTTATTGGCAAAAATAAATTCATGTTTACTGTGTCCTTTAGGTGGAATAGTGGTGTCTCTAACAATGTGATTAATGGCCCATGGGTCATGAGTGTCATTGCCTTGACCATCTACAGTCCAGCTTTTAAAAACAACTGTTTTTTCTTCATCAAAATCATTATGAGAATCTAGTTTTCCAGTTTCAAATAAGATATTTCCCCTGTCATCTTTGATTGTTGCTTCAATCCAAATATGACGAACCTGGGTTAAAGAGGTTGGTAGATTGTGACCTGCGCCAACATTAAATACATCAACTCCCAATTCAAACAATTCATCATTCCTTTGTTCAAAACTTAAGGTGAGCTCTGCTGCATTTTGTAGGCGTTTTTTAGCAATTTCTGCATGTTGACGCTTGCGTAGATTTTTAGGTGACATAATGGCGGATATAATTGCATTACCACCAACAAACTCATGTGAGTGCACCACACTATGCGTTTCTGTGCCTAGTGTTGAAGCTTTGCCGCTTAAGCGAACTTTTTTATTGATAAAAGTTTCAGGGCGTTTCAAAGTCTTAGCAATTTGGATTGCCACTTCAACAGAGTTCATGTGGCAATCTTGACAAACAATTTCATTTTGAGCGTAAGGGGAGACTCTCCATTCATCATAAGTACGTTCAACTGGCGTACCATTTACTGGATGAATAATATTATGACAACTAGCGCATAGATTTGCCTTTGTGTGAAGCTCTGAATATTGTGTTTCATGGTATGGGGATTTTGAATTTTTAAGTGGTCCATATTTAATGTGAGTTTCAGTGTCGATAATATGAGAACCATTACCATGTTCAGAAGTTAGTGTGTCATCGAGTGGCACGGCGCCAGCAATACTATGACAGACATCACAGGTAACCCCTCGTGCTGCTTTTTCAGAGATACTAAATTCGTTGGTGTCTTTATCCCAACTAACTGTGTCAGTTAAAACCCCGATTGGCGCGTGACAACCTGCACAATATTTAAATATTTTTCCATCCGTTGCTTTTAAGCCTTTTTTAAACTCTGCTAAAAAGATTGGGTCATTCCATGAATTAGAATGCATAGACCCACGCCAACCTTCATATTGTTTTGGGTGGCAGCCTGCACAGGTTTCTGGATTTTCAAAGCTATCTAATGTGGCTTTATGGTGATTTTTAGTTCGTAACATTGATGGTGCAAAAGGGCGGTCTTTCGTTGGCTCTACATCAAGGCCGGCAATATCTTGATTAATGCCAACTGACGCTGCGTAAAGAGAGCCAAGGGAGGCCATGCTAAATATAATAAAGAGTAGTGCTGATGTTATATTTTTCATTATTTTTTCTCCTCTAGGGTAGGCACCAAGTAGCTTGAGTAATAAGCCACTGCTTCGATTTGTTCATCGGTCATGGTATCAACAATACGACGCATCACTCTTTCACCGTCATTGGCACGCTTTCTGTTTTTAAATTCTTTTAAGGTGGATATTAAATATTGAGGGTGTTGATTAGCTAAGACAGGTACGCCTAAATCAACCAGTGCATCACCGCTTTTGCCATGACAAGCAAAACAAGCAGCTTGACCTGTATCGGCATTACCATGATCGTAAAGCTTTTTACCTAAGGTTAGTAAGGCTGTTTTTTCTGCATCAGTTTTAAGATGGGGAATGTTTTTAACAACCGGTGTTTTAACTTGAGACTCATAAAAAGCACCAATATGATGCATATCAGCTTCTCCAATACCTAGTGCGATGCTAGTCATCGTTGTGTTGCGACGATCTGCTTCTTTAAAGTCTTGAATTTGTTTGGCGATATAGCTAGCAGGTTGCCCTGCAAGTGCAGGAAAGCTTGGCACAAAACTGTTGCCTGTAGGGCCATGACAACCCATGCAAGCCATGGCTTTTAATTTGCCTATTTCGGCATCACCTTGCGCAACAGCAGAAAAATTTAACGATAGGCAAATAAGCCCAAGAATCCAATGTTTGTTACTGAATGACATCCTCTCTCCCTTTAGAATTTGATCTTCAAGAGGCCTATATTAGCGCCTCAAGAGGAGAGAGTCAAATCAATTAGTAAGCCCTGATATAGCTTGTGTTAGGCTAGCTACTCGATTGTAATGCTTGGGAATGCGCCTAGCGCTTTGTCTTGCTGCGTTAATTTAGCAGATACTTTTCTAGCGATTTCTTTGTAGATCTCAGCCACTCGACCATCCGGATCTTTGGCAACAGTTGGCGAACCTTCATCTACATCAGTACGAATTTCCATTTCTAACGGCAGGGCACCCAGGAAATTAGCACCAGCATCTTTAGCCATAGCTTCACCACCACCAACACCAAAGATCGCCTCTTCGTGACCACAGTTTGAACAAATGTGTAATGACATATTCTCAACAATACCAAGGATAGGAATGTTAACTTTTTCAAACATTGCCAAACCTTTCTTAGCATCAATTAGTGCAATGTCTTGTGGGGTAGTAACAATCACAGAGCCACTCACTGGAATCTTTTGAGAAAGGGTTAATTGTGTATCACCTGTACCCGGTGGTAAATCGATGACCATGTAATCAACACCACGCCACAAAGTATCACGCAGCATTTGTTCTAGGGCTTGGGTAACCATCGGGCCACGCCAAATCATTGGTGAGTCTTCATCTACTAAGTAACCGATTGACATGCTCTGCATACCATGACCCAAGATAGGTAATAATTTTCCTTCACCTGTTTGCTCAGGTTTAAGTTTAGAAACACCCAGCATTCTTGGCTGAGATGGGCCGTAAATATCAGCATCCAAGATCGCAACTTTTGCGCCTTCCGCTTGTAGTGCAAGCGCTAAGTTGACCGCAGTGGTTGATTTACCAACGCCACCTTTACCTGAGGCAACCGCAATAATATTTTTAACTTCTGGTAATACATCAACGCCTTTTTGAGTAGAGTAAGTGGCTACTTTGGTTTCGATATTAACGCTTGAATTAGTAACACCTGCGTTTGATAATGCTAGGGTAACAGCATCTGATAAGGTTTGGTGGTAGCTAGCAGCAGGGTAGCCAAGTACAATATTAACAGTCACTTTGTCGCCATCAATGTCGATACTATCTATCGCATGTGAGGCAACTAAATCTTGCTCAGTGTAAATATCAACAACGGTTTCAAGAATATTCTCGATTTGATCTTGGGTTAAATCTGCCATCAGTTCCACGTCCAATTAAGTAAAATGGTGCTATTTTATCGTATAACGATTATAAGCAAACCTTAATATTAATAGGCTTATTCATATACCCCTTATGTCACAACGAAAAATCTTAGTTACGTCAGCACTACCTTATGCCAATGGTGAGATCCATTTAGGCCATTTATTGGAATACATCCAAACCGATATTTGGGTTCGCTTTCAAAAGATGATGGGCAATGAATGTCATTACGTCTGTGCAGATGATGCGCATGGCACACCAATCATGCTCAAAGCCAACGAGCTTGGCATCAGCCCAGAAGAGCTGATTAAAGGGGTGAGTGAGCGTCATCAAGCAGATTTTAAAGATTTTTCTATTGGCTTTAGTCAGTACCATTCAACCCATTCCGAAGAAAACAAAGAAATATCTGCTGGTATTTACAACAAGTTGAACGACAAAGGCTTTATTAAGACTCGTACAATTTCCCAAGCATTCGACCCTGAAAAACAAATGTTTTTACCAGATCGTTTTATTAAAGGTGATTGCCCAAAATGTGGTGCTACTGACCAATATGGCGACAACTGTGAAGCCTGTGGTGCAACCTATTCACCAACCGAGCTTAAGAATGCAAAATCAGCCGTATCAGGCGCAACCCCAATTACCAAAGATTCTGAGCATTATTTCTTTGACCTGCCGCAGTTCGAAGCCCAACTTAAAGATTGGACTGAGGCAGGGCATCTGCAAGATGAAATTAGTAACAAGTTAGCCGAGTGGTTTGAGCAAGGTTTACAACAGTGGGATATCTCACGCGACGCGCCATATTTTGGCTTTCAAATTCCGGGTGTTGAAAATAAATACTTTTATGTCTGGCTTGATGCACCAATTGGTTACATGGCAAGCTTTAAGAAGCTGTGCGATGAGCAAGGCCTAGATTTTAACGAATACTTTAATAAAGATTCTGACACTGAGTTGTATCATTTTATTGGTAAAGACATCGTGTATTTCCATGCGCTGTTTTGGCCTGCGATGCTAATGGGTGCAGACTATCGCACACCAACGGCTATTTATTCACATGGCTTCTTAACCGTTAATGGCCAAAAAATGAGTAAATCTCGTGGTACCTTTATTCAAGCTCGCACTTACCTAGAAAGCCTCAATCCTGAGTGTTTACGCTATTATTATGCGTATAAATTATCGCACAAGATTGATGACATTGATCTAAACCTTGAAGACTTTAAACAAAGAGTTAATTCTGATTTGGTCGGCAAAGTGGTAAATATTGCCTCTCGTAGTGCGGGTTTCATTGTTAAGAAATTTAATAAAACCCTGTCGGCTTACGCCATTGAAGGCGATTTGTATAACGAGTTTGTTGCCAAAGGTGATGACATCGCTAAGCTGTATGAGGCACGCAATTATAACCAAGCCATGCGTGAGATCATGAAGTTGGCTGATAAGGCTAACCAATACATTGATGAGCACAAGCCTTGGCAAATGGTTAAAGAAGCCGGCAAGGAAGCACAGGTGCACGATGTGACTTCTTTAGCGCTTAATTTATTCCGTGTACTGATGACTTACCTAAAGCCAGTATTGCCAGAGATGGCCAAGCAAGCTGAAGCATTTTTAAATATTGATGCGCTAAATTGGGCAGATTTAAAACACCCACTAACCAAACATCAAATTAACAAATTTAAGCCACTGATGTCGCGCATTGAAGACGAACAAATTAACGCCGTGATCGAGGCTTCAAAACAAAACACACAAACCACCGAAGAAGAAAAAGAGGATGACAATATGATTAGTATTGATGACTTTACCAAGATTGACCTGCGCATTGCCAAAATTGTAAAAGCCGAGCATGTAGAGGGCGCTGATAAACTCTTGCAACTGACACTTGATATTGGTGAAGAAAACACGCGCAATGTATTTGCTGGCATTAAAGCACACTACAAGCCAGAAGATTTAACAGGTCGTCTAACGGTGATGGTGGCTAATCTTGCACCTAGACAAATGAAATTTGGCTTATCTGAAGGCATGGTGTTAGCGGCGGGTGATGGTAAGTCGTTGCATATCTTGTCGCCGGATAGTGGTGCTAAACCAGGCATGAAAATCAGCTAATTACTGCGTCTTTT
>Ga0209992_10002171_pt1 | contig 18604 bp, 17 predicted proteins | sample 2SBtaG_2_FD_182564 | JGI IMG/M metagenome (GOLD analysis project Ga0209992, IMG submission 182564) | Deep subsurface microbial communities from Kolumbo volcano to uncover new lineages of life (NeLLi) - 2SBTROV12_ACTIVE470 metaG (SPAdes)... | ecosystem: Environmental > Aquatic > Marine >... | reverse complement strand
ATGATTTAGATGATTTTGAAGTAACACCCAAGGTTGTAAAGACACTACCTGATGAATACGTCCTTTCAAAAAAACCAGCAAGGTTTGCACGAAGTTTAGTTGATTTTATTGTAACTTTTGGATGGACCGTTCCAGTCTTGGCCTTACTTGGATTTAGTACTTCTAATCCGGATATTACTTACCCCACAATAGCGGGGGTACTTCTTTCAATCTTCAATTTAGTAGCGATGCCATTTATGACAAACCGTACTGTAGGAAATTACGCTTCCCTAACCCAATATGTAACACATAAAGGAACTCCTCCAATATTTATCCACCAAACTCTGAAAGCAATGACTGTACTTTACATAGGTGTTGGTTTATTCATGATTCTATCTGCAAAGGTGGGCACATCTGATGCAGATACCGTCAAACTCGGAATTGGCTTAGCTATTCTAGGAATCCCTCTATCAGACTGGGTAGTCGCAAAGATTCGACATGAGACAAAGCAAGGACTTTGGGATTCTATTTTCTTCGCTTACATGGTCAGCCATACTCGTTCTGATGATGCTGAGTCAACTGGTTTCTTTGGTAAATTAGAATCATCTGGTGACTGGCTTAAGGACAAGGGCTGGTTGGGCGATGAGTCCTCTGAAGATTAAAGTGTAATTCGAAGGTAAGAAGACCCGCTCAATCCATTCAGTAAAAAGTGGGCAGAGGCGTTGTAATGCAAGGCACTGTGCTTGCTCTTGCTAAACGGCCCAGCAAAGGCGCCTCAATGGTCACTTGTGAACTCTTGGACTTGTCTACCTCTGGGGGGGTAATCGGAGACCACGGAACTAGTTTGAAACGTCAAGTGTCTTTCCTAGATGAGGCCGCTTGGAATCATGTATGTGACACCATTGGACATGATATGCCATGGACGTTTAGACGCTCTAACATCTTAGTACAGGGAATTGACTTACCTACCCTAATTGGGACGAAGGTTCGATTGGGTACCGCTGTGATAGAAGTGTTAGGTGAAGTCACACCTTGCAATCAAATGGAGGATGTGCAAAGGGGCCTAAAGGACGCATTAACGCCTAACTTGCGAGGTGGAGTTTATGGGCGAGTTATCAAAACTGGGAAAGTGCACAATGGGGCAAAAATTTCACCAATAAAAATGTGATTTTCAAAATAATTGATTAGTTTATCATTATTCTTCAATTTTCTGTTTGGCGAATTCACGCATGTCTTCAGCAGTGGTCCCCTCTGCAATTCCTTCCTGGTCTGTTTCGTCTACAATTTCCCTACCTAGAAGGGTTTCAATGATATCCTCCATGGTAATTATTCCCATTGTTCCGCCAAATTCATCACGGACAATAAGAATCTGTTCTTTGTGGTCTAGCAGAATATCGAGTGCTTCATCTACTGATTGATCTGGGCCTACAGGTTGTATATCCCTCATCAACTCAAGCATTGTGACATTATGTTCATCATTAGCGGCTCTCATTAGAATCTGATTTCTCAAAACATAGCCTTTGACTTCATCTATTGTTTCGCTTTGAACTGGCAATCTGCCATGCACCATAATAGGCATTTCATCCAATACTTGTTGTACTGAATAGGTGTCAATAACAGAGGTGATAACTACCCTCGGCGTCATTACATCACTTACTGTGATATCTCTGAGTTTCAATAGATTGTGAATTACCTTTTCTTCATCTGCTTCAATTGTTTTTTCTTCCTCAGCCACGTCAACAAGTGCGGCTAACTCATCTCTTGTGACGGTTTCTTGGTCAGGTGTTGGGAATAATTTCTTAGTCCACTGAATAGGTACTACAATCCAAATTAGACCGTAGATTAACATTTGAAGAAGGAAGGCTGCAGGGGTGGCGAGACGCTTAGAATAGAGAGTGCCAAGGGTTTTGGGTAATATTTCCGAGAATAATAAAACTCCTAAGGTAAGGATTGCAGAAGCAACTCCGACTATCAAATCCAATTCTGGGCTACCCGCATATAATTTTGCAACTTCGGTTCCTACCCCAATCGCTCCTACCGTGTGGGCAATAGTATTGAGAGTTAAAATTGCAGTAAGGGGCCGTTCTGGGTCATTTTTGAATACGCGCCACAAATTAGCAAAACGTTGGTTTTTCGATTCCATAACTGCAACATTTGAGATAGAAGTTGAAAGAAGCACAGCTTCAAGAATACTACAAAGGAAAGAGACTCCAATTGCCAAAACGGCATATGTGACGAGGAGAGTGTAACTCATCGGATTTCTATTCTCCATCGGCTAGCAACGAGACCGACAGGTCGTCCATGTGCCTTTTGCCTTTGAATATACCTTTACTGACCATAAAAAATTCATGAAAATTAAAATTGTTCAACAATAAGGATAGGTATTGACATTAACGACCTGTTACGCCCGGATTCTATGGGAGAGCCCGAGCATGTACTCATCTGTGTTGCTTGGCCTTATGCAAATGGCCCTTTACACCTTGGTCATGTAGCCGGATGTTACTTGCCACCAGATATTCACCTTAGATTCGAAAGGGCTCTAGGTAACAGGGTTTTACTTGTTAGTGGTAGTGATGAACATGGTACTCCAATCACCGTTACAGCGGAACAAGAAGGGGTAAAGCCACAGGATATTGTGGACAAATATCATGCAATAAACAAACAAGCACTTCTCAATCTAGGTTGTGCTTGGGAGCCAAATATTGATCCGCGCGGTATTGAATACGGTGGCGCATTATTCAATCGAACATCTGACCCAAGGCACAAAAAATATGTCCAAGAGAATTTCTTAGCATTGTATAATGCAGGGATGTTTGAGAAAAAAACTATGCAACAATATTACGAACTTCGAGATGGAGGTGAAGGGCGATTTTTACCAGACCGATATATCGAAGGAACTTGCCCTAATTGTCAATACGAATCTGCCAGGGGAGACCAGTGTGATGAGTGTGGGACAACTTACGAAGCATCTGAACTAACCACCCCCCATTCAAAGATGAATCCTGAAGCAGCTATCGAAATCAGAGATACAGACCACTTCTTCTTCCGATTGGATTTGTTCCAAAAATCACTTGAACTGCACTCTAAAGATAATTGGGACACTTGGAAGACCAATGTGAAAGCGATGACAAAAAATTGGCTAGACATGGGCTTGCGTCCACGTGCTGTTACAAGAGACCTTGATTGGGGTATCGATTTACCTCTAGAAGGTGATGAGTGGAAAGGCAAGTGTGTATATGTGTGGTTTGAGGCTGTTCAAGGGTATTACACATGTGCTAGGATTTGGTCACAAGAGTTTGCAGGAGGTCAACATCCTGATGGAAACGCAGCATGGGAAAACTGGTGGAAAAATCCACAAACAGGTGCCCAGCCACGCCATCTATATTTCCTCGGGAAGGATAATATCCCTTTCCATACAGTAATTTGGCCAGCATTGATTATGGGTTTGAATAATACCGATAAAGATGTATCTCACGATTCTGATTTGCGCCCGGGAATAGGAGATTTACACTTAGAAGATAATGTTCCAGCAATGGAATATTTGATGTTAGCCGGGGGTCAATTCTCAAAGAGCAGAAAGCACGCTGTCTGGTTGCCCGCATTTCTCAATAGATTTCAACCCGATACGCTGCGGTATTACTTGTCAATAAATATGCCAGAGAGTCATGATACGGACTTTAATTGGCCAGATTTCGTTGAAAAGATAAACAATGAACTAATTGGCACCTATGGCAATTTTGTTCATAGAGTAATGACTCTCGCCGCTCGGTTAGATGATGGTTCTGGAGAAAATCCGCTATCAAAGTATGATGATTTGTCACTAAATAATGAAGAAATTAACAAGATTACTAATCTTCACTCTGACATCACTACAAGTCTTCGTAAACATCGATACAAAGAGGCTTTGCGCAGTGGCATGAACATGGCTCAATTAGGAAACCAGATGTTACAAGAGGCAACACCTTGGAAATTTCTCAAACAACCAGAACAGTCAGGTGAAGAGTGGCTAAACCAAAGAGACCACTCTTTAGCAAAACTTGCATTTGCTTGGAGAATATCCAGGACTTTAGCAATCGTAACTCAACCTTTCATCCCATTTAGTGCACAACAATCATGGGAGAATCTTGGGCTAACCGGTGAAGTTTCACAGGTGGCGTGGAGCAGTGCTCTAGACTGGCAAAGTGAAATGACTTGGAATGAAGAAAACCCACAGCCATTATTTACGAAATTGGACTTAGACGAAATTTTAGAAGAAGAAAGAGAACTTGCAGAACAAACAACAACATCTGATTCAAAAGACCCAACCCACGGGGTAAAAGGTGGGAAGAAAAAGGAGAATGAGAAAATGACCGATGCACCAGAAGGAATAGCCTACCTTGATTTTGAGACCTTCATGAAGGTAGAATTGAGAACAGGAAAGATAACCAATGTTGAAGATCACCCGAATGCTGACAAATTATACGTTGTGTCTGTCGATGATGGGAGTACAGAAGGGCGGGTAGTTTGTGCTGGTTTGAAACCATATTACACAATTGAAGAAATGAATGGTAAATCTGTTGTATTTGTAGCTAATCTAGAGCCAAGGAAATTACGAGGTGTGATGAGTGAGGGAATGTTATTGGCAGCAGATGATGGCAACGGGAGCGTAAAGTTAGTTTCAATAGATGGTGAAATTTCTACCGGTTCCCTTGTCAGGTGATAGAGTGAAATTGTACCACAACCCTAGGTGTTCAAAAAGTCGCCAAACATTAAAATTAATTGAAAATAGAACACCCGAGATAGTTCTATATTTGAAAAATCCGTTGTCTAAAGGGGACATTGTAGATTTGGTAACTCGACTGAAAGACCCAATTTCTGAACTGATTAGATGGGGTGACAAAGATGCTCCGAGCAAACCATCCACAATCAGTGGTGATGTTATTATTGACTTACTTATGAAAAATCCAAAATTGATGCAACGTCCAATTTTGGATAACGGGGAAATAGCGATTATTTGTAGACCACCTGAAAAGTGTCAAAATCTTTCATAGGTGGAAATTATTGGGGTTTATCAAAAAATTCCCATTGAATTTTAATTAATTCAGCGTTGCTTTTTGCTTCACAATATGCTGCCAATGGTTCTTTATTTAGCCTCAAAAATTCATCTCCAAATTTGAATGGTTTGAGAATCTCTTTTGCTTGTTCGGGCTCGTTTAACAAAATAAGACAAACAGCCAAGGCTTCAACCGTAGATAACCTACCAGGTTTGCCCCAAGAAACTTCATTTGCTGCTAAAAGCAGAGGTAAGGTTCGAGGTTTCAGCCTGGGTGATTTTTTTTTGACATCCTCAAATGAAACATCACATTTTTTCCAAGAGCAATCTAATGCTACTATTGAAGCACCTCTATTAATTTCTTGAATATCATCTGGTCCGAGGATTTCACCAGCAAGTGGATCGAGCAAAAATCCTCTTCTAGGTGGCCGTCTTAGAGAATTATGAACTATTGCTAATTGTAAACGTTCCAATTTCCTAGCAGTGCATTTCTTTGGATCGTCTTGAGAGAGATGGATGATATGCAAAGGCACCGAAGAGATGGATTACTCCCCCTCTTTGCGTGCCATTTTGATTAAATCTCCTAAGTTTAGGGACCTAGATTCTTGATTTCCGACAGTGCGCTCTACCTCAGTGTCAGATAATTCATTAAGTAGTGAAATGTTTAGAGTTTTTTCAAATTTTCTTATGACAGTGTCACCTGGGCGTTTCCCACCCTCAGTACGCTGAACAATGTTTATTTTTTCTCTCATTTTTAATGCCAGTGTTCGTTGATCCCAGCCTCTCTGTTCACGTGCTTCTCGGATGATTGTGGGGAATTCATCAACTAATTCCTTGCCGTCTCGTACCATGATATCTTTACCAGCAGTACCAAGGCCACCATAACCACCTGAAGTGGCGACAGAAGTTTTCCGGTTTACTCTCTCGACATTTTGTGCAGCTTGGTCCGTTTCGGAGTTAAATCCCATTTTTTCCTGACACTTTTTGCACCCTTCAACAAAAGCGCCGTGCACAGACATCCGCTTGGTTGAAACGCTAACTGCTCCACACAACTCGCAATTACCCATTAATCTCGCTTGGACATAAGGCCGACCCTATTTTAGACCATCTTCGCGCTTACCAAATATAAGCCTAGAATACTATTTTGATAACAACTACATTGTGATACATTATTAGAGGTTAACAAACCCGAATCAATTAGGGATTAGCATGGTATCAGACACTGACGCAATTTCGCCTAGCGATGATGAGCAATCTACTCATAAGGTTGGGGCAATTGCAGAACGAACCATATCAAACTTAGAAGGTAAATATGAAGAATTGCGGCAACAGACTCAGCAGTTATTATCCGATAGAATAGATTTAGAAAACAGGGTGGCAAAACAAAAGTCCAAAATTGGTCGTTTAAGTGAAGAAGTCCGCCTTATGCGGATGCCTCCACACGTGATTGGAAATATCCAAGATATTCTAGACAAGGAAAGGGCAGTTGTTAGGTCGAGTAATGGTACTGTTTTCTTGGTTACATATAATCAAGGCATAGATGAGCAACTTCTGAAGCCTGGAGCAAGGGTTGCTCTGAACCAAGATACTCTATCAATTATTGATGTATTGAATGATGCTTGGGACCCATTAGTAATGGGTGCTGAAATGGTTGAGAAGCCAGATACATCTTTTTCAGACTTAGGTGGATTAGATGAACAAATCTCGCTAATCAAAGAATCAATTGAGTTGCCTCTAACAAATCCACAAGCATTCACTAAATTTGGTATTGAACCTCCTGGAGGTGTCATCTTAGTGGGACCTCCTGGCTGTGGTAAGACGATGCTTGCTAAGGCTGTAGCAAACAGTACCGATTGTACTTTTATCCGATTGGTAGCAAGTGAATTGGCTCAGAAATACATCGGAGAGGGAGGACGGATGGTACGTGAACTATTTGACCTTGCAAGAGAGCGGTCCCCCTCAATTGTTTTCATAGATGAAATCGATGCTATAGGTGCAAAAAGGCTTGATTCTGCTACAAGCGGGGACAGAGAAGTCCAGAGGACGTTAATGCAATTGCTTGCAGAATTGGATGGTTTTGATTCGCTTGCAGATGTGAAATTAATTGCAGCAACAAATAGACCAGACATACTCGATGAAGCACTTCTTCGACCAGGAAGATTCGACAGGGTTATTGAAATTCCATTACCGAAAGAAGAAGCAAGATTGGCAATTTTAGAGATCCATATGAAAGACATGCCAATTACAAAAGGTGTTAGCATTAGCAATATCGTGTCATCCACTGATGGATTATCTGGAGCCGAACTTAAGGCATTAGTAGTGGAAGCAGGAATGTGTGCAATTCGTAAAAATAAGAATAAAGCAACGAAAGCAGACTTCACATCAGCCTTGGAGACTATCTTAAAGAAAAGATCCGAGAAGAAAGGGGAAGCCCCCAACAGTTTGTGGTCTTGATTGCAAAATTGATTTTACCCGCCTACACTGGAGATATTACAATGGAACAACAATTAGTTGAGTGCGTCCCGAATTTTTCAGAAGGGAAAAATGAGGAAATAATTGAATCTATCACCGCAGCAATGTTGACGGTTGAAGATGTGCGTTTATTGGATGTAGATATGGGGGCAGATTTCAATCGTACAGTGGTCACAATTGTTGGCCCACCAGATGCGGTTGTCGAATCCGCCCTAAGAGGGACAGAAGTTGCTTTGGAGTCTATAGACATGGCGACACACAACGGAGAACATGCGAGGATGGGTGCGGTTGATGTTGTACCTTTCATTCCCGTTAGTAACATCACAATGGAAGAATGCATTGAACTTGCGGAGAGATTTGGGGAGCAAGCAGCTAGTCGATTCAACCTTTCAGTTTACCTTTATGCTAAGGCTGCTAGAAGGGATGATAGAATCAATCTTCCAGATATCAGGCGTGGAGAATATGAATCGTTTGAAGAAAAACTAGGGGATTCAAATTGGGCACCAGAATTTGGGCCATCAAAATTCAATTCTAAGAGTGGGGTTACCGCTACGGGCGCTAGGTCAATCCTCATTGCTTACAATGTAAATTTAGATACAGATAACAAAAGTATCACAAATATTATTGCAGGAAAATTACGTTCTAGTGGGGTTCTTAGGAAAGATGAAAATGGGGAGAAAATACTGGATGAAGATGGTAAAGCACTCCGCATTCCAGGTAGATTTCAGTGTTTACAAGGAGCGGGCTGGATGTATGATGAAAATACCGCTCAAGTTTCTATGAACTTACTTGATTACACAATTACAGGCCTTCATGAAGTTACAGAGGCTATCCGTGAATTGGCTTCTGAAACAAAGAATATGACTACTGCTGGGGAATTAGTTGGACTAGTTCCTTTGCAAGCAATATTGGATGCTGGACGACATTATTTAGGCCATGATGGGGAAGAGTCAATACTTATTGAGAAGGCAGTTGAAGGATTACAACTAGATCAATTAGGAGATTTCATAATTGACCAACGCATCATTGAATACGCAGCGGGTGTATAATGTGACTAATTTCGAAGAAATGACCTTACAAGAATTCTCAGAGGCTTTGGCATCAAATAATCCAACACCAGGAGGTGGGTCGGCTGCTGGGGTAGCCCTTTCCCAAGCCGCAGCACTTACCGTGATGGTTTGTGACATCACTATTGGACGAGAAAAATGGAAAACAGGTTGGGAAGCATCAGAAATTGCAAAATTAGTTGCGATGCCTCTGATAAACGGCGCTTTTGAATTAGCAAATGAGGATACTGATGCTTTTGTTTCAGTCATGGATTCATTCAAACTTCCAAAAGATACTGATGAAGAAAAAGATGCGCGAAGGTTAGCAATACGAAAGGCAACTCACCAAGCATCACTTGTGCCGCTACAAACTGCTAAGGATGCACTTCAACTATTACTTTGTCAGGAAGAATTAGCACTTACTGGAAATGCAAATGCGGTTACAGATGTCGGGGTAGCGAGTCTCTTGGCAAGTGCTGCCTGCAAAGGAGCATTGTTTAATGTCCACATTAACGCTATTTCACTCCCTGATGACTTATCGTCACCCCTTTTAGAACAAGTTAATGAAATTAAGGAACAATCAAGAGATATGAGTAAAGCGGTAATGAAAGCCGTAAATAATCGACTTGAAGAATGACCTAATTGATATTCAATAATGCATTTTCTAATCGTTTCATTGCAGCAGAGACTTCTGCAACGGAAACTGCGCCTATGGAAATCCTGAACCACCCACTTTCCTCTTCTAATCCAAAGGCTTGGAAAGGAATGACTGCGATTCCCGCTACTTCAAGGAGCCACTGCCGAATCTCCTCATTCGTCTTAACTCCTAATACAGAAAACAAGTTAAATCGTGTAGATAAATAAATGCCACCCTGGGGGGGAATAAAATCAACAGGTAAGCCTGCTTCCTTCATTTTTGTCAAATTTTTAAACAATAATTCCATTCTATCCGAGATTCGAGAATCCAGGTCTTCAAAATAAGATTCCAGTTTTTCAGGATTTGAGTAAGTTTCAGCCGCAGCTAATTGAATAGGTCGCGCAGGCCAAGAACCCATATGGCCAATTAGGGCTATTACAGGGGCAGCAAGTTTTGGTGGCAAAGCCATCCATCCCAATCTCAAACCTGTTGCAGTGAGCGATTTCGAAATTGCATCTAAGGTAATTGTAAAATCAAACATATCCGGTCTAACTTGTACTGGATGGATGTGTTCAATCCCCTCTGAAGTCATTGTTGAGTAAACTTGGTCATACACCAACATTACAGGTTTGTCACCATTTTTCATTCTCGTTCGGTTTTCTTCTAATACGACATCGCAAATAGCACCTAATTCTTCAGCGGTAAAACAAGTGCCAGTTGGATTTAAGGGCGAATTTAAGATTAATACTCTGATCTCTGAAATGCGTTCTTTAACACCTTTAGCAGTAGGCAGGAATCTACTTTCAACAGTTCCTTCTATGGCTATATCTTTAGCAGAATTAAGGTGGACATAATAGTGATTATTCCATGCAGGGACACCGTGTGCTAGGCCTTCACCTGGTTCAAGAAAAAGTTTGAACGAAGCAAATAATACTGGTCTAGCACCACTTCCAACAATGATTCCATCCGCTCCAACATCAAGGTCGTACTTGTATTTCATCCAGTTTGCCAAACTTTCTCGCAGTTCGGGGAGGCCTGCTGCTGGAGGATAATTTGTTTGATTTTGATGAATAACGGTAGCTAATTGTTCAGTGAAAGCATGAGGTACTACAAACTCAGCGGGAGAAAAATCACCAACAGTGAAGGCTGTTATTTGTTTGCCTTCAGCCTTCATTTCTCTTACTTGAGTAGCAATTGACAGGATTCTGCTTCTTTCAATTCCATTTGCTAAATCAGACAGGTACCATTCGCTATCTGGCCCCGTCATAACTCACTTGGAACTGACACAGTCTTTAGACTAAACCATCGGCAATACTGAAATCAACCGCACACTCCGACCTTAATTATGGGTCAGTGGGATACACTCCACACTAGCATTTTAGAAGGGATACCCGATACTTTGCCAAAGCACCCCGGGATTGATCCAAATGTAGATCATGCACCTACTCGAAGTGATGTTCTTACACCAAAAGAAAAACAATTAGCCCTGAAAAATGCCTTGCGGTACTTCCCTGAAACGCAACATGAGGTGCTTGCACCAGAATTTGCTAATGAATTAGAATCTTATGGCCGCATCTATATGTACAGATTTAGGCCAGATAACAACCTAATAAAGGCCCATCCGATTTCTGCATACCCTACAAAATCACAACACGCGGCTGCAATCATGTTAATGATCCAAAATAATCTAGATGAACGTGTGGCTCAATTTCCTCACGAATTAATCACATATGGTGGAAATGGCTCAGTATTCCAAAATTGGGCACAATATCGATTGACGATGAAGTACTTGTCTCAAATGACAAATTCACAAACTCTCGTTATGTATTCTGGCCACCCCTTGGGATTATTTCCCTCGAGTGAAGAATCGCCCCGAGTTGTGGTAACAAATGGTATGGTAATCCCAAACTACTCATCGAGAGAAGATTATGAGAAGTTTAACGCACTTGGAGTTAGTCAATATGGGCAAATGACTGCTGGCTCTTACATGTATATCGGACCTCAAGGAATAGTACACGGTACAACAATAACGTTGCTAAATGCAGGCAGAAAGTATCTCGGACTTTCTGGGAAAAATGGTATATCTGGCAAAACATATGTCACCAGTGGATTAGGCGGTATGAGTGGCGCTCAGGCAAAAGCGGCAGTTATCGCTGGTGCTTCATGTATTATCGCTGAAATCAACCCTGCAGCGGCAAATAAACGGTATGAACAGGGTTGGCTTGATGAAGTTGAGTATAATATTGATGTAGCAATTGACAAAATGGTCGAATCCGCCACCAAAAACAAAGCAATTAGTATTGGATATGTTGGTAATATCGTAACTCTCTGGGAAAGGTTGTGTGAGAGGCAAATTCGAGTCGACTTAGGTAGCGACCAAACTTCATTACATAATCCATGGCAAGGAGGTTATTATCCCGTCCAAGTCGATTTCACGGAAGCAAATGTGATGATGGTAAAACAGCCAACAAAATTCGTTGAATTCGTCAAAGAATCATTATGTAGGCACACAAGAGCAATCAATGAAATGTGTTCTAATGGGATGCAGTTCTGGGATTATGGGAATGCATTTTTACTCGAAGCAAGTAAGGCAGGAGCAGATATTCTAGAGTCAGATGGTTCCTTCAGGTATCCTTCCTATGTTGAGGATATAATGGGCCCAATGTGTTTCGACTATGGCTTTGGACCCTTTAGGTGGGTTTGTACTTCTGGAGACCCGCAAGATCTCAGTAAAAGTGATTCAATTGCGATAGATATACTCTCCAAAATGGCTGAAAATAGCCCTGCAGATATACAGAAGCAAATGTTGGATAATGTCAAATGGATTCAGGAAGCAGATTCCAACAAAATGGTTGTCGGTTCTCAAGCAAGAATCCTATATGCCGATGAACAGGGTAGAAGGAAGATAGCAACAGCCTTCAACGATGCAATTTCTACAGGTTTGATTTCAGCACCAATTGTCTTGGGGCGAGACCATCATGATGTGTCGGGAACTGATTCACCATACCGGGAAACTGCGAATATCAAAGATGGTTCTATGTTCAGTGCAGATATGGCAGTACAGAATTTCGTCGGGGACTCGTTTAGAGGAGCCACTTGGGTCAGTTTACACAATGGAGGTGGAGTTGGTTGGGGCGAGGTGATCAACGGTGGATTTGGCCTTGTCTTAGACGGTTCTGAGGAAGCGTCTGTAAGATTGAACTCTATGCTAAATTGGGATGTGAACAACGGGATTGCTAGAAGAGCATGGGCAAGAAATTCAGGGGCATTGACTGCAGCACAACGGGCAATGGATAGAGAGACTGGTTTGAATATAACCATCCCAAATCTAGCAGATGATGATTTAATTTCTAGATTCTTTGTGGAATAATTGTTTGACAAACCTTTGAGTAGAATTATTACCCCAACGTAAGTCGGGTAAAATATGGATTTAGTTCTTGATGGTAGTCAACTGTCAATTGGCGATGTGGAATCTGTTTCTAGAAGGAATGTGAGAGTTTCTGTAAGTGATGAAGCCTGGCAAAGAATACACAAATGCAGAGAGATGATTCAGAAGAAAATCGATGCTCATGAAGTCATGTATGGCGTCACAACTGGAATTGGTGAATTTAGTGAGGTTGTGCTATCTCCCGATGATGTACAATCCTTTCAAAAATTCTTAGTATATTCTCATGCGGCTGGAATAGGAGAGCCAATGCCCATTGAGGTAGTTCGTGGTGCAATGGTAGGGCGAATCAACGTCCACTGTCACGGGAATTCAGGGGGTAGAGCAGAAGTAACCCAACTACTAGTTGATATGCTCAATACAGGCGTTACCCCACTTGTTGCCAGCAAAGGCTCAGTTGGTGCGTGTGGCGACTTATCTCCGATGTCCCAAATTGCAATGACAATGATGGGAGAGGGTGAAGCATTCTATCAAGGACAGAGGATGGATTCTACTGAGGCCTTGAAATCAGCCGGGTTAGAACCTTTAACTCTAGAAGCGCGTGATGGATTAGCGATAATCAACGGCAGTAACATGCTAACGGCGATGGCTGCATTGACATTATGTGATGCAATTAGATGGCTAAAATACCATGATATATCTGCCGCAATGACACTTGAAGCCCTGAATGCTAATATGACCCCATACGACAATCGACTTCACGAATTGCGTGGATTTGCGGGGTCAATTGATACCGCTAATAATTTGCTTCGATTGACTGCAGATTCGGAGATATTGGCATCTGCTGGAAAAAAAGTTCAAGATGCATATTCACTGAGGTCTACACCACAAGTAATTGGTTCACTGAAAGATGCAATCAAATATGCAATTACCCAAGTTGAAATTGAATTGAATGGAGTGGGAGACAACCCTGTTTTCTTAGTAGATGAAGACAGAGTTATCACTGGAGCAAATTTCCAGGGTTCACCAGTAGCACTACCTATGGAGATGGTCGGAATTGGATTATCAATGGGGGCTGTATTATCTGAAAGAAGATTAAACCGATTAACTAACCCTGCTCTTTCAGGCGGTTTACCACCTTTCTTAACAGAACAACCTGGTTTACATTCAGGATTAATGGTCGCACAGTACACTGCTTGTGCTCTTGTTGCAGAAACAAGGATCTTATCTCACCCCGCTGCTAACCAAAGTATTCCTGCTGCTGCTGACCAAGAAGATTTTGTCAGTATGGGAATGACAACCACTCAAAAATGCCGACAAATAATGGAAAATTGTTTCGGTGTATTAGCAATTGAAATGATTGCTTCCTCTCAAGCGATTGATATTAGAGGTGCTGAAGCAGGCAAAGGAACAGCAATAGCTCACAAAATAATTCGTCAAAGCATTGACCATTTGGATGAGGATAGAGCACTCTTCCCAGACCATGACACAATGGTTGATATTCTACAATCTGGATCCATGATTGATGCAATCGAAGAAGAAATCGGTGTAATAAATTGAGTATTATCGAGCCTCGGCTAATAATTTCTCTATCTCGGATTCCACTTCATCTAACCCCGTTAATTGCATGATACGGAAATGAAGTTTTGTAGCAATGGTTGTGAATCCTAGTTGTTCCAATTCTCTAATTCGCCGTTCACATTCTGTTGCGCGTCGAACTTTCTCTTCGTAAGCAAAATACCTTTGGTGTCTTACTGATCTATCATTGACAAGTACCACAGGTTCTAATTCACCCACATCAAAACCCATGCCTTTCCATTGCTCAAGTCGGCGTTGGAGAATAGCCCTTGACAAACTTTTTTCTGGAATACGACTTAGAACGACAAGACCTGGCTCAATTTCGATGGCTGAACTATCATCATTTTGGCCGTTTAATCCCTCATCTTCATCTGTTGTTTCAGACACTTTATGACCATCATTGTGATTAAAATCTTCAGTGGTTTCAGAAGATGTATTTTCAGTGGTTGGCTTGTCGGCGATATTGAAATTAGGTGCTTCGCGTCTAATTTTTGCTACTTGAGTTGATTCAAATGCTAAAGGTGAATAAGGCAACACCAGAGTCCAATCTGTATCTACCAACTCGTCTGCTAGGGTTTGAATAAAATGGATTAAAGCATCAAATCCATGTAAATCTGATAAATATTCAACAGCATCTAACCAAATAATGCCTGAACCTGTAGAAATCGTTGAATTTAGAAAATGATTAATTTTCTCTAAAGCAGGGTCAATTGCAAAATTATCTTGACGATTTGTTACCCAATGAAACCTGATAGTTTGTAGATTAATCCAACGTGACAAACGGGTTGGTGCAAGGCGGCTTAACACCAATAATGTGCGGTCGTTTGCCGCCATCTGTTGTAACCAAACATAACCCTCTCTAGGGTCATCTAATTGGATTCCATATACCCGCGATGAACCAGGTGGCCAAGTGACTGACATCGTCCTCACTATGACACTCCACAGCACCTGTTATTGACGCCTTCGGCGTATCCAGCAAATTATGCACTGATAGAGAATAAATCCATATTATCTCATGAACCATTATATCGTCAACGAGTTTGGAAAGTTTGTAGGCGAGAGCAATGCCCAGTGAAGAAGATGAATCAACAGAGCATATTGAAACCGCTCAATGTGGTGCATGTCAGGAAGAAATTCCCGCAGATTCGGACAGTTGTCCTGAGTGTGGTGTATCATTTTCAGGTGTAAAAGAAGTTGATATGGGAGAATGTGGTTCTTGCAAAGCAATTGTAGCACTAGACTCTAAATCTTGCCCAAATTGTGACATAGCCTTCGTTTTGGATGATTTACTTCAATCAGTTCATTCCTGGATGAAGGATGACGGATTATCTGTCGAAGATATGTTTGGTAAATGGGACGACAACGACGATGGAGTATTGACCGGATATGAAATTAAAATGGGCTTGATTGAAGCCGATATTGCAGTTTTACCCAAAAATGAAATTGAACGTTTCATCCATCAATTAGACATTGATAATGATTCCAAGATTTCTTTATCTGAATTGAATACGGCACTAATGTTTGATGACGAGGATGAGGACAGTGATTCTTCCGATGATTCAGATGATGAAGTTGAACCTGATTCCGAGGACGACAGTGATTCAAAAGACGTTGATGTTGGTGACTCGGATGAAGAAGAATCCACCGAAGAGGACGACGATTCAGATGAAGATGATGAGGAATCTGATGATGACTCGGAAGAAGATGATGAATCTGATGATGACTCAGACGATGATGATGAAGAAGATGATGACTCCGATGATGATGGAGACTCAGACGATGATGATGACTCCGATGATGATGAAGAATCAGAGGACAATGGAGACTCTGATGAGGAAGAGTCCTTAATTGATGAATTAGCAAAATTGGTAAGAGAATCTGAAGATAACATCAAGTCAAGTTTTAATGAATTTGATGCAAATAAAGATAAAAGAATATCGAGCAAAGAATTCAGAGAAACCGTTGAAAAATATTTCAGCGATGATTTTGATGAGGAAAAAATAGATGAATTGATGGAAGCCTTAGACGAAGATGAAGATGGAACAATTGACCTCATCGAGTTTGTAGATGGTATTGAATCACCTGAAACAGTGAAAGAAACTATCGAAGAAAAGAAGAAACCTGAGGGACCTACTAGTACTCAGGTTTGGCTCATGAGAAACGAAGAAAACTTCTTCCCAGTAGCATGGAGTGCTGCAGGATTGGCCTTAATAATGTCAGTTATCAACGTTTATGGGTTCTTTTCTAGTATTTTTAATTGCAACGAAGGCGATAATGCATGGTTGGCAAACAATGAATGGTGCGCTAATCATACTAAGTTGAACATTCTCAACATTTTTTCACCAAGTGACCCATCCTCATGGAGTGAAAGTGGTACTTGGGGCATCCCAGATATCATGTTGGTCTTGCTACTTGTCGGCCTAATCGGTGGCTCTATTTGGTTGCGTTCATTAGTGAAAGCCTGGAAACTTGAGTACCGAAAGAAAAAGAAAACTTCTGGAGATTCAGAGGAAGAAGAATCTGATAGCGAGGACGATTCTGAAACTGAGGATGAAGAACAATCAGAAGAGGAAGATTCGGATGACGATGAAGACGATGATGATGACGATGACACTTCAGAAGACGATGAAGAGGATTCGGATGATGATGATGAAGATGACGCTGAAATTGAAATAGGGTCTAAGGTCGGAGTTGATCATGAGGGTGAAGAATGGCATGGAGAAATCATCGAATTTGATGAAGAAGATGATGAAGTCTTAGTCAAAGATGGAGATTCTGGCGAAGAATATTGGGTCCCATTTGATGCTTTATTCGTGGATTGATGTTATGGTTGACCCACTAACTGAATTTGACAAGTTAGTGCAATGCCCTGATTGCGGCTGTTTGACAGAACAAACTGTATTGAGGTGCCCTGAGTGCGGATTATTTCACTATAATTTAGATGATTTAGGCGAGAGAGAACCACAACCCGTTGAACAAATTACGGTAGAAAAACCAGACCTAAATCCATCATTGTATAGTTTGAACCCAAATTCTCCATTACCAATTGATGACTTCGGAGAAGAGCACCCAGACCCAACGGTAAATTGGGCCGATTCAAAGACTGATTTTGTATTCGAATCAGATGACAGACCATTGATGATAGAGGAGTCTGATGAGATAGATGCCCAAGGTGTTTCTGATGAGTGAATTACTGCATTTGTTACAACATCCAGGTACTGACCCCAAGTCATTCAAATCTACCATTTCATCAACTGAAAAAGAAGATGAAGACACATGGGTCGAATTATCCAGTTCATTTTTTTATCCAACTGGTGGAGGACAACCAGCAGATCATGGATTATTAGAATGTGAAGGTAATTCATTTCTCATTAAGAACGTGAAAAAAGGGAAAACACTTCTTCATAATATAGGTCCAATCGACGTGGGCCTTGTGAGAGGTGGCTCAGCAGTTTCAGCGTCTATAGATATTGACAGGCGTAATTTATTGAGTAAAATGCACACCGCTCAGCACCTAATATCAGCTGGGGCAGACGAACTTTTTGGAGGCAATACAATAGGTAACCAGATTGGAATAGAGAAGACAAGAATTGACATCGGATTTGAAGACCGGTCTAAATTTGATAAAGAATCCTTGGAGCAATTAGTGAATGATGGAATTGAACAACAATTGCCAGTAACAATGAGTCAAGAAAACCTGTCTAACTTAACCTCTAACCCCCTTGTAAGAGTAAACCTAGAATTATTGCCAAAGAACGTGACAGAATTACGAGTCATAACTATCAAAGGAAGGGATATTTGTCCTTGCGCTGGAACACATGTGCAGAACACCAAAGAGATAGGAGAGATCCAAATAAATAAGGTGAAGTCGAAAGGGGCTGGAAAATTAAGAGTTGAATACTCACTCCTTTAAGTTGGGTTTTTTCTGCTTTGAACTAATGAATCAATTCTATTTTTATGGGCCCGGGCGGAATTGAACCGCCGATCTTCGCCATGTCAAGGCGACGTCATAGCCCCTAGACCACGAGCCCGGTAATTTGATTGCAGATAGTTCATCCGATTATTTTGGATATTTTGCCGGTACAACCGTCTACTGAACAGCGACCAGCAACCCTAGTTCGTCCATTACTCATTTTGATGAGATTTCCATCACGAACAGGTCCATATGTCTTACACTTCAAACAGAAGCCTTCGTATTCCGCCATTGCAACTAACCTCTCCAATGGCAGTCCAAATATGAATCCTCCGCGCGATGCTGATTTTTGAGTGATTGCAATCTACTTGAAAACAGATTCAAAAAATGATACCTCCACCCCCTAGCCTCAGAAGGGCAAATCCTTAATTCTTTGAATTGCTGTTGGTTATTTTGAAGGTTAAACGTTGGACTGCTCTCCAATTTTCGCATTTTAACGAACCACCACCATAGGAATAAAGACGGATAATACACATTATCAGCCCCTCCGGGGTGCGGTATT
>Ga0209992_10002170_pt1 | contig 18612 bp, 19 predicted proteins | sample 2SBtaG_2_FD_182564 | JGI IMG/M metagenome (GOLD analysis project Ga0209992, IMG submission 182564) | Deep subsurface microbial communities from Kolumbo volcano to uncover new lineages of life (NeLLi) - 2SBTROV12_ACTIVE470 metaG (SPAdes)... | ecosystem: Environmental > Aquatic > Marine >... | reverse complement strand
TTTTCAAAGAGACCATTACTAGCTTCGCAGCTGCAGTTTCCATGTCTCTCTTTGGCGGTATAAAGTCCGACGATGTTTACATCATGGGCGGAAGAGTTTGTCGAATAGTAAGAGTAGGCTTAAGAAGTACTACATTTTACTTTAACGATACTAAAACAAAAGTAGATATTGCTAATGAGGATATTAAAGGTTTGAGATTAGAAAAGAAAATCAAACCTATGGATGAAGAAGCTTAAAATTAAAATGCCAAAAATAAGAGTTGACCAGTTGGCCGATTCTCTAGAAGAATTGGGTAATCCTAAGGGTAGAGCTCTCCAGAGAGAGCCCATCAGAGCTCGAGAAAAGTTTCATATAGAAAACTTTGATTGGACCGAAAAACAAAAAGAGTTCATTAAGATAGCTCTAAATAAAGAATCAAAAATACTTTTTGCAAAAGGTCCAGCTGGATGCTCTAAGACTTTACTTAGCGTTTATTGCGCTTTACATTTATTAAATGAGGGAAAAGTCTCAGAAATAGTTTATGTAAGGTCTGCTGTAGAAAGTTCTGATTCTAGGATGGGTTTCTTGCCGGGAGACGCAGATCAAAAGTTGCATTTCTACAATCTTCCGTTTCTTCATAAGTTAGAAGAATTAGTGTGTCCTAATGTCATAAAAAAACTACAAAAAGATGAAAGAGTATCAACTTACCCAGTAAATTTTTGCAGAGGTATGAGTTGGAATTCTAAATGCTTAATATTTGACGAATGCCAAAACAGCACGGTAAAAGAAATAGTTACTGTATTGACTAGATTAGGTATGAGCTCTAAATGTTTTGTGTTAGCTGACCCTGCTCAGACTGACTTGAAGAACGGAGCTAGAGGAGGTTTTGAAAAAATACAAAACTTATTCACAGACAAAGAAAGTAAAGACTTTGGCATAAATACTTTTGAGTTTGATGAGTCTGACGTTGTAAGATCAGAGCTTGTCAAATTCTTAGTAACTAAATTCAAAGATGTGACAACAGTGAGCTAGTCTTCTTTGTTGATTACAGTCTGTCTCCAACCATCTTTATGTAAGATGTTGGTTAAAGTGCTGCAGAATCTTCTCACTTTTGTCTCAGGTACATCCCAGAAGAAAGCGTGAAAGACTTCCTCCATCATTACGGCCATCTCTCTTTTTGGGGGTAAATCTGTAGATATTTGAATTTTTGGTCCTTTGTAATCAGGCGGATCACATAAACCATCTGCATTATAACTATAATGAGGTCTTTTTCTCAGAACCTTATACTTTATCCCATCGTTATTTGTGAAAGTGTAATTAGACATAACATTTTTTGTTTAAAAGGTATCTAGTTGTAATAACTATTTGCTTAGTTATAAAAGATATGTCTAAGTTAAAAAAAGTTACTTATTGTCAGAGCTGCGGTCAATCTAACCCTTGGGTGATGGAGGCTAAGTCCTCTTTGCTGCAGAAGCCAAAATTTTGTACATCTTGTGGAATTAATTTATCTACAGGTCAAAAGCCAGCAGCCCCTATAAAAGAGGTTGCGGCAGAAATTGAAGTTGAAGAAGAGGAAATATCAATTAGTAGGGATATACCTCCTCTTGAACTAGATATGCAAGCGTCGTATTTTCCAAGGAGAGATTCTCAGACTTTGGGTAGCTTAGTTAAACCTGCGCGAGACTCAGGTGAAGAAGATACCTAAACCAAATGCCCAAAAAGAAGGCTCAAGAAAAAAAATTTGAGGACTGCATAGATGTTATTGACCAAGAGATTTCTAAAAGAAGAAATAAGTGGACTCTAACCTCTATTGCATGGATGGATTTTGATGATATATCTCAAATTCTAAAAATACATATTTATAAAAAGTGGCATTTATATGATAATTCTAAACCTCTGGCTCCTTGGTTAAATAGAATAATTTCCAACCAACTCAAAAACTTAATTAGAAATAATTACAGTAATTACTGCAAGCCTTGTTTGAAATGTGCCGCTGCCGAACCAGACTCTGCTTGTTCTATATATGGAAACCAAGATGACAGATGCCCTCTTTTTAAGTCTTGGCTACTTAAGAAAAAATCTGCTTATGATGTCAAAATGGCTTTACCTTTAGAAAAACATAGAGAGCAAGTTAATGAAGTAGAGGTTTCGCCAGCAGATATAGAACTTGGTATATTTAAATTAAACAAAAAACTTAAAGAGATTCTAAAGCCTAATGAATGGATAGTGTACGAAGGATTCTATATGATGAATAAAACGGAGTCAGAGATAGCAGAAACTCTTAATTTCAAAACCACAGAGAAAAATAGAACTCCCGGTTACAAACAAATAAAGAACATACAAAAGTCTATTTTAACTAAAGCTAGAAAAATCTTAGAAAAGAATGATTTAGATTGGATATGATTAATATTCCTGAATTAAAAAATACTATCAAGATAAGTAGCGAAGGTTATATAGAAAACTTTTCGCCGCAAGACGCGGAAAGGGTTATGGATAGTATTATTAGCAGATCTTTAAGATATCCCACTACTCACAAAAGCATAACTGACAAAAAACGAGAGGCAACAGAACTAAGGGAGAAAGGTTGGCTAAAGTTAGAAGGAGCCTTAAATAATAAAATAGATTTAATTGATACGATTAGTGAAAGACTTAATAATATATTAGACGGAGGAAAAATAGAATTTGATTCTGAGCTAGGCAGGCAAGTTGGCGAGCAGGGTTGTAATATACTTAACCAGTCTGAAGCTAGAAATAATCAATTATTTTTGTCTGTACCTGAGCCGCTTTATAATGTTCCTGAAATATCGGATATAATTTTTGATAAGACTTTGGTTGGGGTTGCTAAATCTTTTTTCGAGTGTACTCCTGCTATTGGTACTTTAAATCTTAGAAAGAGTTTTGTTAACAATCTTAATGCGGACGGAACAACTTTGTACCATGTCGATCCTAACTCGCCTTATTTTTTTAAAGCTTTTGTTTATCTAAAAGACGTGAACAATATGCAAGATGGACCTTTTACCTACGTTGAGGGTAGCGTAGATAACAAACCTAACAACTTACTAGAAAAATATAGATGGCAAGACAATGAAATAGAAAATTTTTACGGCAAGGACAAAATAAAACATTTGACGGCCAAAAAGGGAGACGTTGTATTTGCCATGACCACTGGTTTTCACAAAGGCCAGAAATGCGTTAGCAAAGATAGAGAGCTTCTGACTATAGATTACGTTTGTCATCCTGACAGTTGGGATATTAAAAAATCTATGTTAATTAAGAGAGATACTTTTTTAAACTTACAAAAAGAAGATATACCTTTAACAGACTTTTTAAAAATAAGAGTATGAACGATCTAACATTAACAAATGAACAAAAATTTGCGTTGACCTCTGTAAGAGATAGCTTTCTGGCTGGAGAAGATGTAGATATATCATTAATGCATTTAATACAAGATGTAGCAGGCTTCAAAGGTAAGGATGGCAGAAGTAAGGAAGGTAGAGCTGTAAAAGCTTATCTTAGCGAAATAGATTTTAATGCAATACCAGCAAGTGAATATCAAAAAGTAGAAAAGCCAGAATTATCCGAAGAGCAGAAAGAGTTTATTGGGAATCATAGAGGCACGATGAAATATGTTGAGATGTCTCGTATAATTTTTGGAGACGAGACCTTAACAAGTTTAAGCGCCGAGACTAGAATGGTCACAGACTATTGCAAAAGCTTAGAAGGCCAAGACTTTGAAACGCCAGAAGAAGATCAGGGGCAGTTTGAATACAAGCCACCCAAACATCCGGACAGGGTGCTGAGTAGAGTTAATAAGTTTATCCATGACAGTGGAATAGATAAAGATAAAATAACCCCAAGACAGAAAAAGAATTTAGAAAAGTTAATGGGTTATCTTCATACTTTTAGGTTTGTTCATCAGATAAGTAACTACGAACATGAGACAGAAAGAGATTTGTTTGAATCTTCTTTTGTTAGATACACACATGATAAGGCAGATTTAACACAAGAAGAAGTTGATCAATACATAGTCTTATCTGGAGAGGTGGTTATAGCGTCTAATATCCAGAGAAGAGTTGGTCGGCTTCAGAGACTGCTTGATGATACAGCTAATGACAATGAGGGCAGAAGAATCTCTATGAGTTTGGTAGAGGCTATAAGCACAGCTCAAAATGAATATAACTCTTGCGTAAACAGACAGCATAAACTATTAAGTGATTTAAAACAAAAAAGAAGCGACAGACTAAGCAAACAGGTTCAAGAAAATGCCAGCATACTAAACTTAGTCGAAACTTGGAAGGAAGAACAAAGCCGTAAGGAGCTCATAAAGATGGCGGAGCTTAGAAAGAAAGCTGTTAAAGATGAGGTTGATAATCTTACAACCATTGATGATGTAAAGGCTAGAATATTTGGCCTGTCAGAGGAGGAAGCAATAAATGGATAAACCGCTCAGTGAATGCATAAAGATGGAGTACGTCTGCAAGATAGATGGAGAAAAGTTCGATACTGAAAAGAAGCTTCATATGCATCTTCGTAAACATAAAATGCGTATGGCTGAATACTATCAAAAGTATTACCCAAGAAGAGACTTACTTACTGGAGACTTAATTAAATTTAAAAATAAAGCTCATTATTTTGCTAACTATTTTAATTCTAGACCTAATATGAAAAAGTATTTAGAGTCTGCTTCTGAAGAGGATGCTAGAAAGTTTTGCGTACAAGTCATTAAAGATAGAATGGAGAGAAGAAAAATTAAATATTCCCCCACTCAAGTAGAGTTGCGTTCTTCAATGATGCCGCCTATATTTTACTATCAAAAACTTTTTGGTAATTATTATGATCTCTGTTGGGACCTTGGGTTACTTAAAAGATTTGATAAGCTGCCTAAAGACGAGATAAAAGAAAATATAGAAGAGGGTTATGAAATTGTAGTTGACACGAGAGAACAAAAACCTTTGAATATCAATTATGGAACTAGGAGAGAAGGTTTAAAATTTGCAGACTACTGGCTCGATAAAGAAGGAAACAAGTGCTACGTAGAAAGGAAAGAGACTAAAGATTTCATAGGTACATTTACCGGGGGCTGTGATAGATTTTCCAGAGAGCTAGAAAGAGCAAAAGAGCAAAACGCCTATGTTGTTGTAGTTGTAGAAAACTCTTTAGATAATATGATGAAGTTCAACTACCTAAAATACATTACCAAGAAAGTCCAAGTGACCCCTGAATATGTAATGAGGAATGTCAGAGATATTATACAAAATCATGACAACGTACAATTTTTATTTGCTAAAGGAAGAACAGAAGCAACACGATTAACTAGAAAACTTTTTTTCTGCGGGTATGATTATAAAGACTTAGACTTGCAGTTAGCTTACGATCTTAAGTTACTATAATGTGGTCAAGTCCTGAAAAATACGAAAGAGAAGTCGAAGATGTCAATGCTAGATTAGCTAAGATAGAAGGCTTCCTTGAAGAAAAAGAAGCTCGCAGCACTCTTGCTCAATTCTTAAGAAATAATTTATTTTTCACTACTTATTTATTAACTGGTATAAAACTAGCCCCATTTCAAGAGATAACTCTAAGGGGCATGTTTAATCGTAACTTCAGTATGTGTGTTTGGGGTCGTGGTTGCGGCAAATCTTTCATAGCTTCGGTTTATTGTTTTCTGCAATGTATATTTGAGCCAAATACTAAGATACTTATAGCTGGCCCTACTTTTCGTACAGCAAGATTTATATTCAACAATATAGAGAAGATGGTAGAGACCAAAGAGGCTACTCTTCTCGCTCAAGCTTTTGGAGCAAAGGCCAAAAGAAATGATCAATACGAATGGAAGATAAACGGAGGCACTATAACCGCCATTCCTTTGAGTGGAGAAAAGATTCGTGGTTTTCGTGCTAATATACTTGTTCTTGACGAGTATCTGCTATTGCCGGAAGATATAATTAGAAATGTACTTATGCCATTCCTTGTCGCGCCTCAAGATATGAAGCGCAGAATGGAGATAAAAGAAATAGAAGATAAGCTAGTAGCGGATGGGGTAATAAAAGAAGAAGAGAGAACTAAGTTCGAAAATAAATCTAAGATGATAGCTTTGTCTTCTGCTAGTTATACTTTTGAAAATCTTTATAAGACCTATCAAGAGTGGATCAATAAAATTCAGTCAAATGAAGAGGTGGGGGATGCTAAGTACTTTGTTTCTCAGATGGGGTACGAAGCCTTGCCGGAAGAGATGATAGATAGGACTATCATTGAGGAAGCTCAAGAAGGAGGCTCTTCTCATTTTTCTTTTCAGCGGGAATATTGCGCCCAGTTCACTGATGGAAGTGACAGCTATTTCAGCGCAAAGAAGATGGAGCTTTGCACTCTAAAAGGAGAAGAAGAACCTTGTACCTTAATGGTGGGAAGATCAGGAAAGCGTTATGTTTTGGGTGTTGACCCTAACATGAGCGACAGTCCTACTGCTGATTATTTTGCTATGTCTGTAATGGAGATAGATGATAACACGGGTCAAGGCACTCTGGTACATACATACGCTGGGCTGGGTAGTTTAAATAAACATGTAAAATATTTAGCTTATATTCTTCAGGCTTTTAATATTGTTTTTATATGTCTTGATAATGCTGGCTCTGATACATATTTAGATAGTTGTAATGAATCTCAGTTTTTTAAAGATGCAGGTATTAACTTAAAGACTATACCTTTAAACTCTGATGCAGAAGGCGTAGAGTATCAAAAAACTTTGAAACAAGCTAAGCAAAAATACAATCAAGAAAATTATCAAATTTGTTTTAATCAAGTATTTACTAGTAACTTTATTCGTAGAGCTAATGAATATCTTCAAGCTTGTATAGATTATAAAAAGATCTGGTTCGCTTCTAGGACAGCTTCTAATGAATCTTTTTTCAATAGGACTAGCTCTATAAGATTGCCGTATCCTAAAAAACTCATTTTTATTGATGACCGCAAAGAGTGGTCTATGCTTGATTTTATTGAGCATCAAGACGACATGATTTACCAAACTAAGAAACAGTGCAGCTTAGTTGAGCATAAATCAACAGCAAGGGGTTCTCAAAATTTTGACCTACCTCAGCACCTTAAAAGGTCCACTTCTGCCAATAAAGCCAGAAAAGATAATTATTCTTCATTAATGTTGGCGAATTGGGGACTTAAGCTTTATAACGACATAACTAAGGCCGAAATTAATACTAATAAGGAAACTTTCGAGCCTATTATGCTTTTTTAAGTGTAAGTAAAGTCGAATAAGCTTTTATGCCTAGTAAAATAAAAAGTGGACAGATAGATGAGACTAGCTTTACAGAGCTTTTCTTAAAGAAACTCTCAGGTTCAGATACAGTACCTTCTGGATTTTATACCGTAGCTAACCCCTCAGGATATGTTCCTCTTTCTGCTGGGGGCGTAAATTCTATGACTGGATATAGTGGAGATATTATGTCTAGGACTTCCGGCTTGATATCTAATGTCTCTGGCGCTTTGGATACAAGTGGTACTTTGTTATTCGATAAAGCTGTTGATGTATCAGGTCATGCTGAAGCTTTTACAACAGGAGCGAGCGGTGTTCTTTCTACTAGCATATCTGATGTGTCAAGTGCATTCTCAACTGTTAGTGGAGACTTTTTGAAATCGGGTAGTTTTTATCACACTGGTAGTGGGGCTTTTTCTACATCTGCCGCGACTGGGGCATTAGCCTACTCTTCTGGTGATGCTAGGGGGTTATATGTTGTAACAGGAAGTTCTACAGCAAAAGAGGGCTGGGCCAAATTAGCTGAATATCCTGAAATGACTGGGTATGTATCAACTACGAGTGGTGATATAAAGACCAGTCTAGAAGCTACAGGTACAAGTCTTTCCAATTTAATATCTAATGTAAATGCTGATAGCTCAACCAACTTTACAGCTAAGAAGACTTTTTCTGCTGGGCTAAAAACCGAGTTAGTGAATTTTGGTAATGATGGAGTGACTCTAAGAGTCAATTCAAATAACTCTGTGACTTTTGATGATGTAAGCGGTTCTCTACTTACAGTCGCTCCGGGATACGGTGCAGACGCTCCAGTATTTTCTGTTACAGATAAAGCAGGCTTGCCACTTATAGATGTTTTTGACGATGATAGAATAAACTTTGGCCCTTACGGTACTAACCCACTAAACGTTAGTGGGGAAAAAGTTTGCTTAGGGAATTATAGATCTTACTTTAGTGGTTCAGATGTTCACCTTAGTGGTAAGGTAACTGTGAATGACATGCTCACTGTAAGCGGTCTTTCAGGGGGTTATGCAATTTTTAACAATTTACCAGAGCATCCTAACACAGGTGGCTTACCTATTGGGACGCTTTTTGTAAGTGGAAACAATACTGCTGGAAAAGGCAGACATTTAATGATAATTTAAAATGACAAAGAAAACAAGAAAGAAAGAAGACGAGATCAAGCCAATGATGACAAGCTTTGCGGCTTCTCCATATACAACTGTAGACCAGTCGACTAGACAGCGCAGAAATGTAGGTGGCCAGATCGAAAGAACAAATAGATTTGAGAATATCGATAATGGCTTAGTCCCCTATAAGTATTCAAAAGGAGTAAACAACAAAAGCTCTCTTGATGTAAGGGACGTAGTAATTCTTTGTCAAAAAGCTTATTATAATTTTGCTGTCTTTAGGAATGTCATCGACCTAATGACAGAGTTTTCTTCTACTAATCTTTACTTTACAGGAGGCAGTCAAAAATCAAGAGACTTCTTAGATGCTTTATTTAAGAAGATTGATATGCAAAGTTTTCTTGATAAATTCTTTAGAGAATATTATAGATCTGGAAATTGTTTCATTCATAGATTTGATACTAAAATTCAACCAGATGATTTAAAAAGAATCACCCAAACTTATGGTGGAAGTAAGCTAACTTCAGTTGCAGAAGAAAGCAAGCTACCCTCTAGGTATATTATTCTGAATCCTGCTGACATTCAAATGGGAGGAAACATATCGTTTTTTTCAGGGATGTATTATAAAATCCTTACTGATTATGAATTAGAAAGGATTAAGAATCCAAAGACAGAGGAGGACCAACAGGTTTATGACTCTTTAGATCCAGAAACCAAAAAAGCTTTAAAGGGTAGAAACCTAGGAATTATTTCCCTGAAGTTGGACCCTGATAAAGTTACCCCTGTGTTTTATAAAAAGCAGGATTACGAGCCTTTTGCAGTCCCTATGGGCTACCCAGTTCTAGAGGACATAAATTGGAAGTCAGAAATGAAGAAGATGGATATGGCTTTGACTAGAACAACTAATCAGGCTATATTGCTAATCACCATGGGCTCAGAGCTTAAAGACGGAAGCTTAAATATCAATCAAAGAAGTATTGAGACTATGCAGAAGCTTTTTGAGAACCAGTCTGTTGGAAAAGTTCTTGTCTCCGATTATACTACAAAAGCTCAATTCGTGATTCCAGATATAGCTGGCATTCTTGATCCTAAGAAATACAGCGTGGTCAATCAAGATATTCAGATGGGCCTTAATAACATTTTAGTTGGAGAAGATAAGTTTGCCAATACAAGTATTAAGATTCAAGTATTCATAGAAAGATTAAAGCAAGGCCGCGATGCCTTCATTAATCAATTTCTTAATCATGAGATAAAACGTATTTGTAAATCTTTAGGTTTTAAAAATTATCCTAAAGCTCATTTTCAAGAGATAGAACTCAAAGATAAGACTACTTGGAATAGAGTTGTTGCTCAGCTTATTCAATACGGTATTCTTACTGCCGAAGAAGGATTAGAGGCTATCAGCTCTGGTAGATTACCTGAACCAGAAGAGTCTGTGGAATCTCAAAAGAAATTCAGAGACCTAAAAGAACAAGGCTACTATTCTCCTCTTCTAGGAGGTGGTGGAGGAGGTGCGCCTGCGCCAGCGGGTAGACCTGACGGTTCTAAATCTCCTCAGACTACTAAAAAGGTTTCACCTATCGGCGAGAACACTAGCGGCTCGCAGAAATTTAGCGTAGAGAAAATTAAAGAGAGTTTGGCTTTAGCTGAAAAGCTTGAAGCGGAGATTCAGGAGAAACTCAAATTAAAATATGAAAATAAAAGAGTAACTAATAAGATTAGAAATCTATCTTCTGAATTGTGTAAAATAGTTATGGCTAATGAATCTTCTGACAAATGGTTGGAAAAAGTTAGCGAATATATTAATAACCCAGCAGATACTAATGAAGAAGCTATTAAAGAAATACAGAGTATAGCTCTTGAGCATCAAGTTGATGAGTATTTAGCTAGTTTATTATATGCAAGCAAAGTTTAAGACATGAGCGAAAATCAAGAAAATATCCAAGATGTTAATCAGTACTTCGGTGCTGCAGAAATAGACGTTATGGTTCCGGACATTCCTTTGCCCCCTGAACCAGAAGAGAAAAAGGAAGTCAAAGACGAAATCGAAGGAGCTTTTAAGTTTGCCTTTATTGGAGCAGGCCAAGGCGGCTCTAGAATTGCAGAGAGCTTCCATAAGCTAGGCTACAGAAAGATTGGTATTGTCAATACAGCACAACAAGATCTAAACTCTATTAATGTAGAAAACAAACTTTGTATTGGTGCTGGTGGGGCAGGTAAGGACAGAAGTGTCGCTGCTAAATGCTTTGAAGAGAAACGTGATGATGTTCTTGATTTTATGCGTCGTTCTTTCGGGGAGGATGTAGATAGAATTTTTGTTTGTGCTGGAGCCGGTGGAGGTTCTGGTGCAGGTACGTTGGTTCCTTTAGTAAAGACAGCTAAAGAGCTACAAGAGACAATTAAGTCTGGATCTAAGAAGGTGGGAGTCATTCTTGCGCTGCCTAAATATTCAGAAGGTAGAAAAGTAAATGCTAACGCTTACAATACTTTGAAAGAGGCTTGTGAGCTAGTCAACGAAGGCGTTGTATCGCCTCTTGTTATTATTGACAATGAGAAAACAAGTAAGCTTTATTCTAACGTGTCTGTTTCTAATTTTTGGCAAACAGCTAATATGAGTACGGCTGGAGTATTTCATTTGTTTAACATGACAGCTTCAAAAGATAGTTCTTACTCTTCTTTTGATTCCAGTGACTATAAAAATGTTCTAGATTCTGGTATTACTATATTTGGAGCTACACCAGTTCCTAAGTGGGACGATCCTGTGAGTATTTCTAGGGCTGTCAGAAGCATTGCTCAGAGCGGTAGTATGTCAGGAGGTATAGATGTATCTACAGCTAATTCAGCTGGTGCTATTCTTATTGGGGGTAAAGAGGTGTTGGACAACATTCCTCAGTCTAGCCTTGATGAAGCTTTTGACCAACTAACTAGAATTCTTAGATCTGGAAGTGTAGTACATAGGGGTATATACAGTGGAGATAAAAATAATCTTACAGTATTTACAATTATCGGCGGAATAGCCACTCCTCAAGAAAAGCTAGAAGAGCTAATGAAATTGGGTGATTTAGAAAGAACAGAGGAAAAATAAAATTTCTAAAATAGAAAAAAACAATGTAATTGATTGTATAAAATAGGAGAAATAAACAATGGCAAACTCAGACACAAGTTTTATTTTAAGTACGAAAACCGCAGGAGGTAGCGCTTTTACCCAGCTGACTAGCGGTGTTGGCGCGGGTAAACTCAAGTATATAGACAACAATGGAATTGTAAGCCCAAATGCTGTAGCTGCGGCTGGTAAAGGCGGCACAGTGACTGGACTTGTTATCCCTTTGCATGGGGCTACTATAACAAGTTTCCCAGATAGCGATGGAGCTTCACTCTCTCACGCACCTAAGAATGTTATTGGCGATCCGGCTGTAGGTGATTATTCATTAACTTCTGGAGATTTCGTTTCCACTGCTGGTGCAGAAATTAACGGTGGAGCTCAGAAATTTGTTAACGCTGTTCTTGATGCAGCTTACAGAGGCTACACTTCAGGCGTAGATCAATCTAGTGGAATTAATAGTATGACCGTTACGAGAGGTGATCTTAGTTTATCTAACACATCTATCACAGACGGGACAGGAATCGTAAACACTTACACAAGGTCTTACACAGTAAACTTTAAGTATTATCAATCTGGAGTGATTCAGAACGGTGATAATGATACTGCTGCCAGACCTGATATTGCAAACGATGGATCAGATGGTGTACCATTCTAATAACTAAAGTTTGTATTTCCCTATTTAAAGCCCCTCATTTATTTGAGGGGTTTTTTTATTTTTTTTATTAGTTTTTTAAAAATAAGTGTATAAACCTTTAGGTAAACTTAATTGAATCTATTCGTACAATGATGTCCCTCGATATAGAATACTCTTACGGTAAAAAACTTAGTCCAATTTCTGGGCATGGAGACGCGGCTATGGAGTTCTCCAGTAAGGTGATGGAACTGCTAACTAGCAAAGCAAAAGAATACAATTACGTTTTAGAAAATGAAGGAGAAGTTACCTCTGAAAAATTAAAAGAAATTTTTATAGATAGTTTTTCTGAATCTTTGCAGACTACGCGAGCTTTAGCTTCTGTAAATCTTTTTCTACATACTTGCTCAGCTGGTATAGTAGATAATGGTGATCACTTCGAACCATCTATGGAAGAAATAAAAGAAGCAGAAAGAGAAGTAAAAAGAAATAACTTAAGTAGTTATGATTTTAGAGATGTAGATGATTTATACTTCCAAAGTGATGAACAAGCTAGAGTAGAAGCAAAAGAGTGGATAAATAGTGTAATATAAAAATAAGGATAATTTAAAATGCCCAGATCAACTAATTCTCAACAAACCCAAGGAGTGCCATCTGTAAGCCTAACTGCTAACAAAACTGGCGCGGGTGCTGTCGTAGCAGCAAGCAGCGGTGACACTATTGTCATAACAGACATACTAGCCTCGGCGGCTACAACCCTAAGCACTTCGGCCGCAGGAGCAGATACTATTATAGCTTACGCTCCAGCTGGTACATCAAATTTAAACCAAGGCATTCCGGTGCCAACTAGTTCTGGTGTCTACAGTAGCGCCGGTAACGTCACAATGAACTATTATATAATCTGATGAAATATACAACTATTTTTAGCTCAAACGTAAGACCTGTAGTATCTGAAGAAAAAGATAAGTATTTAGCTTTAGCTTCAGCTATTGAGGTTGCTCAGTTTATCCCAGAGGTTGATGAGAAGCAAGTAGATTTATTGCCAATAGCTTTTAATGCGTTTGTCGCTAATAGAGTGAACAAGAATGGTGATGTAGTCGATACAGATACCGCTATGGCTTTTCATAAAGATTTTAAAAACAAACCAATCAATATTGAGCATAATAGAGATAGAGTAATTGGTACTATTTTAACTGCTGGCTTCTCTGAGTTTGGCACTGACGCACCTCTAACCGAAGAAGAAGTAAAAGAAATAAAAGGGCCTTTTAATGTTACCTTAGGTGGCGTTATCTGGAAGGTCGTTAACCAAAGAATTGCAGACCTAATAGAAGACTCTGCCGACCCAAGTAGCGAGGACTATATGAAGATTAGCGCTAGCTGGGAATTAGGTTTTAAAGATTATAATTTAGTGCTTTTAGAAGGAAGTGATAAGAACATAGAAAATGGCCTCATAGTCGACAATGTAGACGAGGTTGCATCTATGGAAAAAGATTTAAAAGCCCTTGGGGGAGAAGGTAAAACTAAAGACGGCATGTCTGTCTACAGAAAGGTCATAGGAGAAGTTGTTCCTCTCGGTATCGGCCTCACTGAAACTCCTGCTGCTGACGTTAAAGGCGTCTCAACTAAGAAGAATGCAGAGGAACCTCAAGAAGAAAAGACTTTTGCTGAAGTTGATAAAACTTCACAAATAGAACAAAAAAATGTAATAATCCAAAACGAGGACAAAACTATTATGAAAATAGAAAGTATTAAAGACATCACGAACGATTCTTTGAAGGAGCTTTCTGCCTCGGCTGTTTCTGATTTTATCGAATCGGAACTCAAGGAAGCTTCCGAGAGATTTTCAGCCGAAAAAGCACAGGTGGAAACCAATCTCAAAGAAGCTCAAGAGAAGATCGAAGCTGTTACGACAGACTACGATAAAATGAAAACAGAGCTAGATTCTGTTACAGAAAAACTTGGCGCTCTAGAGACCGAAAAAGCGGAAAAGGAAGCCGAAGAGTTATTCTCTCAGAGAATGGCATCTTTGGACGAGAAGTACGCTCTTGAGGCTGAAGACCGCGAGGTTCTCGCTACGCAGATCAAAGATCTCGACGCAGAAGGCTGGGATGCCTTTGCTAAGAATATCGATGTTCTGTTGAGAGACAAGTCAAGAGAAATCTTGGCTAAGAAGGAAGACGAAGCTTCTAAGGAAGCTGAAGTTGAAGAAGAAAGCAAAGCTTCGGAGGAAGTTGTTGAAGACGCTATTGATAGAGGCGAACAGGACACAGATGTTGTTCCTGCTTCTACTCAGGCTTCTGAAGGATCTACCTACGACAAGTACAAAAATGCTTTCTCAGTTGATCAATTTGATATTAGTTACTAATATAAAACAAAGGAAATAAATTATTATGGCAGCGTTTGTAAAAAACACTCAACGGCTAAAGCCTTTTAGGCAACATGCCGAAACGGACGTAGTAAACCTTTTCAGTCTCAAAGACGATGACGCCGATGTTATAGGCTCTTACTCTGATCTTAAAGCCGATGGCGCTAAGATCAATAAGGGTCTTTTGGTGTCCGTCAAAGATGCTTGGAAGAATACTGACGATCCAGTAAATAAAACTGGTATAGGTAACCCCGGTTCCAGTTACACGAACACGGTTTCATTCCGTTATGGCGCAGCTGCGTCTGTTGAACCTTGTGCTTCAGGTAAGCAACCTCTTGGCCTTACTCTTTTCGACGTCGCTGAAGTCGATGAGAATGGCGAGAAGTTGATTTACAATCCGCGCAAGGCAGCAGAAATGCAGGCTGTGGTTAGTGGTCAGGCAGTCCCTGTTTTGACCAAGGGTATCGTTCTTTACAGCGGAAACTTGACCAGCGGTGGCGCTGACTCAGTTGGCGCTGGAGTCCCAATCTACGCTGATGCGCTCCGAAATGGTGAAATTAGCTCTTCTGCTACTGAAAGTACAGGAAGCGCTTCTCAAACCAAGGTCGGAACGACTCTAGGCGCAGTTGACCAAGACGGTTTCATTCTGTTGAAGATTGACATCTAAGTTAAAATATAGAAAGGAAATTTAATAAAATGAGACTTAAATTGAAAAACACCCCCGAGCAAGTAGAACTCATCAAAGCGATGGGTTCCAAAAATCAGCTCGTTGCCCGTGAGGCACAAGAAGCTTTCGCAGCTTTTCTCGGCCCTGTAGTCCGCAAGGTTCTTCAGCAGGCCGCAACGGCCGGAGCGGTTTATACCGATGCTCCGTTTAACCAAGATGAAGGAGCTAGTTATCCTTTAGATCTTTATTATAACGAAACCAATGATGGTTACGTTAGCGTTTGGTCGCAGAACGTTGCTGGTGGTCTTCCCACCTCGCAAGACGTATCTGCTATCCAAGAGTTGAAGATCGCAACTTATCGTTTGGATGCAGCTGTTTCTATTACCAAGAAGTATGCTAGACAAGCAAGACTTGATGTTGTTAGCAAGCTTATTGAGCGTATGTCTCAAGAAGTTTTGTTGAAGCAGGAAAGAAATGCTTGGGCAGTCGTTCTTAACGCTCTTGCCAATGCTAGCACTAATTCTGTTACTGCTGGTTCTGTTGGAATTACGAGTTTGACCACAGGTTCTCACGTTATTCCAGCTCACAACACTAACAGGTTCCAGCTTCAAGATCTTAACAAGCTGATGACTCTTAATAAGAGAATCAATCAGTCTTGGGGAGATGGTACTCCTGATGCTGCTTACAGCTCTGGTATTACAGATCTGTATGTTAGCCCTGAAATCAAAGAGCAGATTCGCGCTTTCGCTTATCAGCCTATGAATACAAAGGGTGCAGGACAGGATACGCCAAGAACCGACGTTGCACTTCCAGATAACATTCGTACCGACATCTTTAATGCCGCTGGCATGCAGGAGATTTACGGTGTGAACGTTGTTGAGCTTAACGAGCTTGGCATTGGACAGAAGTACAACACCTTGTTTGATGAGTTTGACTCTGGCAACATTGCTCCTCATGGTTCTACTGCTGGTACAGCTATTGCTTTCGCTGGTGGTACTCATGAGCTTTGTGTTGGTGTTGACAACAGCAAGGGTGCGTTTGTTCGCGCTATCGCTCAAGACGGCGACACAGGTGACACCTTCACCACTTCACCTGACGATCAGTTCACTCAGAGAAATGAGAGAATTGGTTTCTACGGTTCTTTGGAAGAAGGTCGTGTGTGTATCGACTCCCGTGCGGTTGTTGGACTTGCAGTCTAATAGAGACCAAAATATTACCGAAGCCCCCGGAAACGGGGGCTTTTTTATTTCTTTTTTTATGGGATTGCGTGTAAAACTAGTTATAACGGAGAAAGGATAAGTTATGGCAGTTAAAAGGAAAAAAACTTCAAAAAGTAAAGCAAAGTCTAAGGAAATGATTCAAACTCACGCAATGGAAGAGAAAGAGTCTTACGAAAAAACTACATTGGATCAAGTTTGGGGCGATACAGGTTCTTCAAAGTACGGTACTCTTGATGAAGATGACTACGCGTCTCAAATTAAAGCTATGAATAGGACTGATCTTCATGCTCATGCCGTCAAGTATGGTATTTTGCCAGTAGACAATAGGCAGCTACTTACGTCTAGACTAATGAGAGAGTTTAAGAAGCATATTTTAGGTTATAAAAAGCCAACCCCTCAAAAAAATAAGAATAAAGAACCATCTCCCAAAGCTAAGTCTATTCTAGCTGAAGGTAGATAGAGTGTAATTATGTCTGTATGCCTCAACTTATTGGTACAGGCCAGATAGATCTTGGTAGCCTAAAAGAATTTCTACTAAGACCAAACTCTGAGAGCTTATCCGGTAGTGCAAATAACATTACCGGATTTTATCCTTATTCAGGAAACCCTTCTGGATTTGTTGATTCTAGCTATGTCGCGGGTATAAGTGGGGACATATCTGGTTATATAGATTCTGTAAGTGGGGCAATAAATTCTAGGTTAGTAGAGTCCGGTACTAATTTAAGTGGTTATACTTCGTCGCTTTATTCTGAGCTTAAATCCGATATAGAGTTTGTAAGCGGTAAAAACCTAGAGCTTAGTGGTTTAGTTGTTAATACTGATGCAGCACAAGCTCAAGCTGACGCTGATGAGATTAGTGGTAATTTAATCACCTCAGGGCAAACTCTTCTTGATTACATAACGGGGCAAAGCGGAGTAGGGGTAAGTGGGTTCGTTACTGGTTTAGTAGATACGACAAGTGGAGTTTTAGATGTAAAGATTACTAATTTAAATACTAATTTACGTAGCCATGTAAATGAAGATTACCTTTCTAAAAGAAATGAATCCGAGCTAGTATCTGGATCTGTCTCTTTTGCTAAACCAACTAGGTTTAAACGAAGTGTGGAACTCGAGAGAGTAGCAGACCATGATGAGATATCGACTTATCAGAGCGGTGTAAATATGTACTCTATGGTAAGCGGTATAACTATAAGTGGTGCAGCTCATCAGTCAATGACTACATTTATTCGTTATCCTCATACTGGTGATTCAGCTTACCAGAACCTTATAGTTGGCTCTTTTGTATATAGTGGGGTGATACCATAATGTCTGCTAGTAACGGAGAAATTAGAAAAAAGGTTCAAGGGTTAGTTTTGTACACAAACGAGCTCTATCACAAAAGTTATCCCGGTAAGCCTACAATTAACTTTATACCTACTGCAGAAGATAACAGTGATTTTTCAGCTAGACTAGGAGGAACTCCAAACGCTTTCTTTAGGGTATATAAAGATAAAGACCCTCATCTACAAGGTATGTATAAGTCTTTAGCCACAGGAATGATGTCCTCTAATGATGTGGTTTATAAATACGCGGGCTGGTCTGATGATTATTATTCTGGAAGTGGAGTTAGTAATGTTGTTCACGGGATGCATACCTTTTCTGCTTCTTACTTTTCTGGCCTAAGGCTATTAATAGGTCAGGAATATATATATTCTTGTGAAGTATTTGTTTCAAAAACACACGCAAGGAACTCTGGTTACTTTCCTGTTATATCTATAAAATCCACAGATCAAGATGGAAAACATTATGGCTATTATGACTTCTCTAAAACTGGAACTTGGCAGGTAGTCTCAGTAACGTTTACTCCTAGCCTTAGAAGCCTAGTTAAGGCTACTTCTGGTAGCGCTGGCACTGCTGGAACGAGTGGTACTTCTGGAGCTTCTGGTGTCATAACAAGGACTTTGACTCATACTGCTTATCTATGGCCTCATGAAGGCACGACTTCAGCAAGTGATAGAAAAGATGGTTATATGTTATATAAAAACCCTCAGCTCGAAAAAGGCAACGAAAGAACTCAGTTCACTAGATATGAGAAACCAAGGTCTTCTCTAAATAGCTTAAAAGACTTAAGTGGCAATAAAAATTCTTTAAGTGTTGCAAGGAATACTTTCGATAGTTCTTCTTTACCTGTATTTGCAGCAGGGAGCTTTGCTAATTTAGGTATCACCGGCTCTGCTTCCGGATACTCTTCTTCTTTTAATGTAGGCAGTACTACTAAAA
>Ga0209992_10002169_pt1 | contig 18619 bp, 17 predicted proteins | sample 2SBtaG_2_FD_182564 | JGI IMG/M metagenome (GOLD analysis project Ga0209992, IMG submission 182564) | Deep subsurface microbial communities from Kolumbo volcano to uncover new lineages of life (NeLLi) - 2SBTROV12_ACTIVE470 metaG (SPAdes)... | ecosystem: Environmental > Aquatic > Marine >... | reverse complement strand
TATTCATTTTCTCATCGGCAACATCTATGGTTACAACTGCAATCTTGCTATCCGTTAGCTCATAACTAAATACTGACATTATGCACTCTCCAATACGAAGGCCGCACCAAGACCACCTGCAGCACATGCAGTTGTTAGTGCTAACCCGCCACCACGGCGTTTTAATTCATTTAAACTCTGTGTGATAAGACGTGCGCCAGTCGCTGCAAATGGGTGACCATAAGCCAGTGAACCACCGTTAACGTTAAACTTATCCATATCAATTTCACCGATCGCTTTCGAGCGACCTAGTTTTTCTTGCGCAAACTTATCACTACCAAACATCTTCATATTCGCAAGAGCCTGCGCAGCAAATGCTTCGTGCATTTCAATTAAATCTAAATCTTGTAATGTGATCCCCGCTCTGTCTAACGCGATAGGCGTTGAATGCGCTGGACCCATTAGCATATCTTCGTGTACGCCAATTGCCGAGAAACCAAAACTGCGAACATAACCAAGGATCTCATAACCAAGCGCCTTGGCTTTGCTTTCACTCATCATCAGTACGGCCGCTGCGCCGTCTGTTAATGGTGTTGCGTTTGCGGCAGTTACAGAGCCGTGTTGTCTATCAAACACAGGACGAGGCTTTGCATAACCTTCAATGGTTGAGTTATGGCGAATATTGTTATCTTGTTCGATGAAAGACTTATAAGGTGGTACATGTGCCGCCATCACTTCATCATTGAGAAGGCCATCATTCCAGGCTTTACTCGCTAATGAGTGTGAACGGTGTGCCAATGCGTCTTGATCCGCACGGCTAATGCCGTGTGTTTTAGCCATCTGCTCAGCCGTTTGGCCCATTGATAAACCAGTTGAATACTCAGCCACCGCTGGCGGTACTGGTAATAAATCTTTAAGACGAAGTTTGCTGAAGATTTTCAGACGCTGGCCTAAAGTACGCGCTTTGTTTAAATCAACTAAGCTGCCAGCTAGCTTTTTACTTACACCAATTGGTAATACAGAAGAAGAATCTGCACCACCTGCAATACCAACATGGGCGTTACCTGCCACAATAGACTCTGCGACGTTGGCAATGGCTTGGAAGCTGGTCGCACACGCTCTAGATACTGAGTAGGCATCTACCGATACTGGCATACCTGTACCTAGTACGATTTCACGCGCGATATTTGGCGCTTCAGGCATTTGTACTACTTGACCAAAAACCAGTTGGTCAATTTCATTTTTATCAAAGTTAAGACGCTCAAGCATCTCATTAACGACAAGTTTGCCTAGGTCTAGCGCTGGAACATGGTGGAATGCTGTTGCCTGCTTGGCAAATGGGGTACGAAGACCGCTGACAATCGCGATTCTATCGCCTTTTCTTGTTTTTAGTATGTTTTGTTCAGACATTGAATTTGCTCTCCCGCTGACAGGTCTGACCTGTTGAATTTACATCGATTCTAAACAACCAACAAAAATATGCCAATAAAAATTTTAATTCGGCTATAAATTGAGCACCAAACTCAACCCTAGATGTTTTTTTAACCAGACGCAAAATATCTTTACAAAACAAGGGAACTATTTAATGTAGCGTAGTCTAACTTAGGGCCTGTAAATTTTTCGAATTCGAAGATCAAAGATAAACAGGCCCTTATAACATTCTTTCCTTCAAATTTTGTGTTTATTCATCACAAACACTTGAGAAGTAACGATAGAATCCTTATAAATTAAGCAAAAAATTTTGTCAGTAAAGGACAAACCATGGCAGTAAATGAATTCTCAGCTCTGAAAAAATATTTAGATACGCAGATTATTGGTCAACCAGAACTGACCCAAGCACTACTTATTGCGATGCTTGCAGACGGCCACCTATTGGTTGAAGGCCCGCCAGGGCTTGCTAAAACCCGTGCCGTTAATGCCCTCGCTAAAGGTATTGAAGGTACCTTCCAACGTGTGCAATTTACCCCAGACTTACTACCGGCCGATGTCACAGGTACTGACATTTATCGTCAGCAAACCAATGAATTCGTCTTCGAAAGTGGCCCACTATTTCACAATCTAATCTTAGCCGACGAAATAAACCGTGCACCTGCAAAAGTACAATCAGCGCTGTTAGAAGCTATGGCCGAGCGACAAGTGACGGTTGGTAAGAACACCTATCCGCTGTCAGATCTGTTCATGGTTATGGCCACGCAAAACCCGCTTGAACAGGAAGGGACATATCCGCTGCCGGAAGCACAATTAGACCGCTTCTTATTACATTTAAACATCGACTACCCGGGCGCTGAAAACGAACTCGCCATATTGCGTTTAACTCGAGGCGAAGCGCTAGAAGAGCATCAAGCAGATTTCACAGCCATTAGTCAAAACACCTTATTTGAAGCACGAAAGAAAGTCTTATCGATGCATCTTGCCGAGCCGCTAGAGCAATATCTTGTGCAACTGATTATTGTAACTCGTGAAGCTGCAAAACTTGATGAGCAACTAGGCCGTTGGATTGAGTTTGGCGCCAGTCCGCGTGCCACTATCGCCCTTGATAAATGCGCCCGCGCGCACGCATGGTTACATGAACGTGACTTTGTGACCCCAGATGATGTTCAAGCTGTACTGCATAATGTACTGCGTCATCGCATTATTTTAAGTTACGAAGCGCAGGCTGATGGTATCAGTAAAGACCAAGTGATCAGCCGTATTCTTGAACTTGTCCCAGTGCCATAATGATGCAACAAGCCGTATTCGACACCGCACAATGGTTAACTCAGTGTCACAGTAATGGCGCTGAGCTCGACTTAAAAGAATTGCTTTACTACAAATCTAAAGCGCATCTTTTATCGTTAAAACCGAAAAAGCGTATTCAAAGCAGCCAAGCTGGCCAATACCTTGCGCCACATAAAGGTCGCGGGATGGAGTTTGCTGAAGTCCGTCAATATCAATATGGTGACGACATTCGCGCCATAGACTGGCGTGTCACGGCTCGTACAGGTATTACCCACACTAAGCTCTATCAAGAAGAAAAAGAGCGACCAGTGTTTGTGTTTACCGATTTATCAAACAGTATGTTGTTTGGCTCGCAGCTTTTGCTGAAGTCTATACAAGCAGCACATTTGAGTGCGCTTGTGGCTTGGTCAGCATGTCAACGCGGTGACCGTTTAGGCGGTATCGTATTTAGTGAATATGCCCACCATGAGTTAAAACCCACAGCGCGCGATAAAGGCGTGCTGTCATTAAGTCATCAATTAGTCGACATTCACAAACAAGCCTTTGCCAACCGTGAACACAATGCTGAGAATCGGTTTTCCGATAACTTAAAACGCTTAACGCATTTAGCCAAGCCTGGCAGCTTAATTTATCTCATCTCTGATTTTAATCACCTACAAGAAGCCGACTTAAAGCAGCTTGAACGCCTAGCGCGACATTGCGAATTAATTGGTTGTCAGATAAGTGATCCGTTCGAACATCAATTACCAGCCTACCAAGACGCCATCAAGGTCGATGCCGAAGGGCAATCTTGGACGCTGCCACTGATGAATAAACAATTTAGAGACAAGTTTGCTGAGCAAACTGCGCAAGTGTTTAACCAGCGCTTTCAACGATTACAACGCACAGGTATGAGCATGTTGAACTTTTCAGCAGCCTACCCTATTGAACAACAAGTAGTGAGACTTTAATCGATGCAAGCTTCACCACTCGACGCACTTCATGATGTATTACCGCCAGAGCAAGTGGCTTGGTGGCCATTGTCTCTGCCAACTTGGGCAGTGATAATCACTTCACTTATTTTGCTTATTGCTCTTGGCATGTGGCTTTATAAGCGCCAGCAATTTTTAAAAGCCAAAAAAGCCGCCGTAGAGCTAGCTAAACAACAAAGTGATGATGCGCAGCAATTGCACATAATCTTAAAACGCCTAGTAAAACATTACTATGGTGCGCCTTTGACCTCATTGCCTACCAAAAAATGGCAAAGCCTTTTAAATACGCTTAGTGGCGAACAGTTTTCTGAACAAGCGTTACACAGCTTATATGGTCCAAGGAATAATCCTGAATTAGCAAAACAACTCTTTAACGCTATCAAAAATCTAAAACTCAAGGAGGCCATTGATGTTTGAATTTAGCTGGCCTTGGGCGTTTTTACTGTTACCCCTGCCTTGGGTTTTAAGGCGTTTTACCGCAAGTACAGAGCAAGCAAAACAAAGGCTGCGTATGCCTATGTTTGCTCAGTTTTCTAAACTGGCACCGAACCTTAAAGAGTCAAAACAAAGAACCAACTGGTTCGAAGCCCTCGTTTGGTTATGTTTGGTCATTGCTGCAGCTAACCCACAATACTTAGACGACCCAGTTACTTTGCCCAATGAAGGTCGCGATATCATGCTTGCCGTGGATTTATCAGGTTCAATGACTGAGCAAGATATGGAGTATCAAGGCCGTTATGTTGATAGGCTATCAGTGGTGAAAGCGGTTTTAGGTGACTTTATCGAGCAGCGTCAGGGCGATCGTCTGGGTTTGATTTTATTCGCCGATACCGCCTTTTTACAAACGCCTCTTACTCGTGACTTAGATACTGTCAGTCAAATGCTCAGCGAATCGCAAATAGGTTTAGTGGGTCGTGCCACTGCAATAGGTGATGCTTTGGGTCTAGCCGTAAAACGCTTCAGCCAGAAGCAAGACAGTAACCGTATTCTCATATTGCTGACCGATGGTCAAAATACTGCGGGTAACTTGGAGCCTGATGAAGCGCTTATTTTGGCGCGTGAAGAAGGCATTAAGGTTTACACCGTTGGCGTTGGCTCTGATGGTCGTGGTGGATTTAGTCTATTTGGCATGGGCGGGCTCGGCGGCAGCAGCATTGACGAAACCACGTTAAATAAAATTGCCACCGAAACTGGCGGATTATATTTCAGAGCAAAAGATGTAGCAGGGCTTCAACAAATCTATCAAGAGCTAGACAAACTAGAACCTATCAGCGACGAAAACGAAACCTTCAGACCGCAAATTGCCTTATTCTTTTGGCCTCTAGCAGCTGCACTGGCATTACTAATGCTTAATCAACTCTACGTTAACTTTGCACGATTTTTTTCAAATTCGCGTAAGGAGGCTTAATGATGGAATTTGAATTTTTAAGACCCCTGCTATTACTTTTGATCATCCCCTGGGCCATTTTAACAATGGTTCAAGTATTCAGTAAAAGTCGTAACAATAAATCAGGATTGATTGCGCCGCATTTAGCCCATGCGATGCTGACCGAGGGCAAAGCAAGTAAACAAACAAACCCTTGGCTATTGGCACTATTTACCTTGTTATGCATTATTTTTATTGCCGGCCCAAGCTTTGAAAAACAACAAGTGCCAGTATTTAAATCAAAACAAGCGCGCGTGGTTGTGATGGACATGTCTTATTCTATGTTCTCGACCGACATTAAACCTGACCGACTCACTCAAGCACGTTTTAAAGCACTCGATATGGTCGAGCTGTTTAAAGAAGGTGAAACAGCTTTGGTTGCCTACGCAGGCGATGCTTTTACGGTGTCTCCACTGACTTCTGACGCCAGTACGTTAAGTAATTTAATTCCAAGTCTAAGTCCTGAAATCATGCCCAGTAAAGGCTCAAATGTATATGCAGGCGTTGACCAAGCTATGCAGCTGTTGACTCAGGCAGGCTATATACAAGGCGAGATTATTTTAATTACCGATGGACTTGAACAGAGTGATGTTGATGATGTACGCGAGGCTATGCAAAGCAGTAAGTTTTCATTAAGCATCTATGCCATCGGCACTGCACAAGGTGCACCGATAGCATTACCTGAAGGCGGATTTATGAAAGGTCGCAGCGGTGAAATAGTCATTCCAAGATTGAATGTGGCGCCCCTTAGAAACCTTGCTGCCATTAGTGGTGGTCAGTTTTCAGCATACACGCCCGGTGCTGAAGATATTCAAGTGTTTGCACCAACAGCGAGCTCTAGCGAAACAGATCAAACTGATAAAGAAAACAAAATACTTTGGCGCATTGATGCTGGTAAATACGGCTTAATTTTACTTATTCCATTGGCATTGTTACTACTACGCAAGTCAGCCTTGGTATTATGTGCACTATTCTTTATGTTGCCACTTTCTCAACCTGTTTATGCTGCAGATTGGCAGTCATGGTTTAAAAATACCGACCAAAATGCCTTATCAGCATATCAATCTAAAGAGTTTGAAAAAGCGGCAACTGCAGATAACACTGATTTAAAAGGCGCAGCACTTTATAAACAAGGTCAGTATGAACAAGCCGCCGAGGCATTGAAAAACAGCCCTTCGGCCATTGGTCAGTACAATTATGGTAATGCCCTTGCCCAACTTGGCAAGCTAGATGAAGCCATTGCCGCTTATGAGCAAGCGCTTAAGCAAAATCCTGATTTTGACCAAGCCAAAGAGAACAAAACCTTGCTCGAGCAAATGAAACAACAACAAGAGCAGCAACAACAGAATCAATCTCAAGATGGAGAGAGTGATCAAGAACAACAATCAGGTGAACAGTCTGACCAACAAAGTGAATCAGACAATTCTCAGCAAGGTCAACAAGACCAGCAGCAAGGTGAGTCTGGCGAGCAATCTGACTCGCAACAAGGCGAACAGTCTGAGCAAGATGCCGAACAACAAAACTCGGGCCAGCAAAACTCAGATCAGCAAAATAAGCCTGATATGCAAGCAGACGCAAAACAGCAGCAAGATCAAGCTGAGCAAAAAGACGGCGAGCAATCTGAACAACAAGCGCAACCTCAGCCACAAGAACCCACAGAAAATAATGAACAGCAAGGTCAGCAGCAAATGATGCAATCAGCTCAAGCTAAGCCAATGACCCCTGAAGAAAAAGAAAAAGCGCAGCAGTTAAACCAGCTACTCAGGAAAGTACCTGATGACCCTGCCATTCTATTGCGAAACAAAATGCGCTTAGAGGCCCAAAAAAGAGCCCAACAACGTCGCCTTGGAGGATCTAAACAATCATGGTAACCCGTTTTTATATTGCCTGTGTATTTTTACTGTTTAGCACAGCGAATGTCGCTTTTGACAAGTTAACTGCATCGGTCGATAGAAATCCTGTTTTAGTGGGTGAATACTTTACGCTGACTATTTCAGCAGATGGCCGTGTCTCGGGTCAGCAGCCTGATACCAGTGCTTTGGCGAAACAGTTTGTGATGGGCCCTGTCAATACCGGCTCAAGTACCCGCATCATCAATGGTCAAGCCAGTAGTGAGACCACTTGGCAAATGCAACTCATGTCTCGTAGAGCGGGCGACATTACGATTCCGGCATTCACGGTTTCGGGTAAGAGTAGCGATCCAATCAAACTAAAAGTAGTTGCGCGCAGTAATGATGCCGATGAACAAAAAGACATCTTTATCAAAACGGAGTTAAAGCCAAGTAAGCTGTTTGTTCAACAAGCAGGCCTTTACACGGTTAAACTTTATTTAGGTAAAGACCTATTAGATGGACAACTGTCTGCGCCCGCGATGGAAAACGCACAAGTCACACTCCTTGGTAAGCAAAAAGAAGACTATGAAGTGCTTGATGGTCGCCGTTATATGGTCATTAGCCGAGAGTATCTGCTGCAGCCTCAAAAAAGCGGTGAATATACCATCGATCCCCCCATTTTTAATGGTCAAGTAAGAGAAAATTATCGTCGTATGTCGGTTTCTGCCATGGGCAAAGCTGAAATAATTGATGTGCAACCTGTCCCTGAAAATTATAATGGGGCATGGTTACCCAGTGAGTTAGTCAATTTAAGTGAAGAGTTTCAGCCTATTTCTGATAAAGTAGTGGTTGGTACACCAATCACTCGTACTATCACCTTAACTGCATTAGGCGTAACCAAAGAGCAGTTGCCTGAAATTCGCCTACCAGAAGTGGATGGCTTTAGAAGCTACCCTGATGAGAGCGAACGCAACCAACTTGCACGTGACGGACGTGTCATCTCACAACTTGTCAGCTCATATGCACTGGTGCCGCAAATTCCAGGCACTTACACCCTACCTGAAGTAAAAATGCCTTGGTTTAATACGGTAATTAACCGTGTGCAATATGCGACCTTGCCAGCTCGTACGCTGACCGTCATTGCCGATCCGAATCAAACGGTGCCAGCCATACCAAACATGACAGCCCCCATACAAAATCAACAGACAATTGAGCCAACTATTGTTGAAGTCCCAGTTGAAAAGACATTACTTGATTGGGGCATTTTAGTATCGGGCTATGTACTTTGGTTATTCACTTTGATTTTTGTTTGGCTTGGTTATATCGGTCGTAAAAAAGCAGTGATTGAAACTGAAACCAATGACTCATTCAAACCAAAAATGAGTTTAAGCTTGCTAACACAAGCGGCTAAAGCGAACGAGAAAACGCGCTTTTATCAGTTATTGAGTGAATTTGTTACCACAGAGCTCACCACAACCTCATTTAGTCAGTGGCAAAAAGATCTAGACAACTCTGAGCTAAAAGCAGAAATTGTAAACTTACAAGCAGCCCTTTATAGTAAAGGCACGGCTTCTGCAAACCTTGAAAAAATTGCTAAGCTAATATCTCAAATTGAGAAAAATCAAGCAGATCAGAAACGAAGCTCGCTACAGCCTCTGTACTGAAAATTTTTATGCTGAATGTGAAAGAAAAACTTACTTGCTAAGGTCTATTGGGTATGACCAAAAAACAACAACGCTACGAAGAGTTGGTTAAGCAGTACCAGACGGAGCTTTATCGCTTTGCCTACTGGCTTAGCAAAGATCCGACCGTAGCAGAAGACTTAGTACAAGAGACGTTTTTGCGTGCGTGGCGAGCTTTAGATTCTCTACAAGATGAGAAAGCGGTAAAGCCTTGGTTGTTAACCATAGTGCGTCGCGAAAATGCAAGACGATTTGAACGAAAACAATTCGATTATGCCGATGTCGACAATGACACCATAGTCGATAACCAAAGCACTGCTCTAGATTCAGAGATGGAACAAACGGTGATCCAAAGACAAATAAGTCAGCTCTCAATTGAATACAGAGAGCCATTACTTTTACAAGTTGTCATGGGGTGTTCTGGTGATGAAATAGCTGAAATTTTAGAGCTGAACAAAAATACTGTGATGACGCGTCTTTATCGCGCTCGTAACCAATTGAAAGAGGCATTGATGTCTCAACCACAAACCATGACGGGGGCTACAAACTGATGGATGAATTAGAATTTCGTCGTCGCGCATTTGCCGATCCCAACGATCCAGAAGTCATTGCGTTTGCACAGCAAAACCCTGAACAACAAAAGTTGCTAGATGAACTATTGTTGTTAGACGACAAAATAAACCTAGCACTCGATATACCCGTGCCAACAGATCTCACTGAAAAGCTGATGACGCAAACCAAAAACGCGCCTGTAAGCAATGTGACACAAGGCTGGTTTGGCCGTTTTAACAAACCTTTTGCGACCGCAGCATCAATCACATTAGCGGTTAGTTTATACTTCTTAAGTGTGGGTGGTTCGAGTGACCTACAAGCAGGCGAACATGCATTGGCGCATGTATATTATGAAGTAAAAGCGCTAGAGCGTGACAAAGAGGTTGGCTTACAAGTAGTCAACGAGAAACTTGCCATGTTAGGTGCTAAATTTGAGTCCTTACCTGGCAAAGTAACCTATGCGACTTTTTGTCACTTTAAAGGGCAACGCAGTTTACACTTAATCTTTCAATCAGATCACGGCCCTGTCACTGTGTTTGTTGTTCCACACTCAGGTGATGTTCAAGACAAGCAATTGGGTAAATTTAACGATGCACGTTTTACAGGTGTGATCTCTAACGAAAAGAAGGCCAACATGATCTTGGTTGCTGACAGAAATTCACCGGTCAACGACTACCAAGAAGACGTAAAACAAGCGCTCCGTTGGTTGTAGGCCTCATACAGAAACAAAAAAGGCGCACGAGGCGCCTTTTTTACTTTCATAAATCTATAAACAGTATCTAGCAAATAAACTCGCGACTGTTGCTGCTGTTGGCTTACCATGTTGCCAATCGCCTCCTTCAACACCAGAACCAGCAATGTCCATGTGCACATAAGGTAATGGTTGCTCTGAGTCTAAGCCGTGTTTGTCTAAACCACCTACTAGCGCTAAGAACGCCATTGGGAATTGGTGGCCTCGTGCTGTAACCGCTGATGGCGCATTGTTACTTGAAAGTACGTCATCGGCTAGCGTACGCGGCTGAACAAAGTCGTAATCTTCGCGACGACTACGATTTACTTCTGCTGCATCTGCCCATAAGTCACCTAAATCAGCAATTTGACGAGACACGTTGGCAGCGCGAGCTGGACCATTCTCAACATACGCACTGTATGGACCCACAGCACGAGCAGCGTGACCCGTTAATGTTGCCACAGTAAATAGCTCAGGGTTTACTTCATTCTTCGCAAGGTCTTTCACTTCACTCAATAGATCACCCATTGCCAAACGGCCTTCGGCATCTGTGTTACCGATGCGAACGCGTAAACCCTCACGACATGTGATGATTTCATCTGGTACGAAACAATCAGAACCAATTGAGTTACGAACAACCGCTAAATACGCAATGACTTTAACGCCTTTTGGCTGGTAATCAGCAACTGATTTCATGAAACCTGCCACCGATGCTGCACCGCCTTTGTCACGGCTCATACCTGCCATGAAACCACCGACTTTAAGGTCTGCACCACCAGTGTCATAGACTAAGCCTTTACCTACGAACAGTAAGGTTCTTTCAACGTTACCTTCAGGTTCGTAGGTCATTTTCACAACGCGAGGGTGATGACGTTCTACCGCATAAGATGCGCGCGCAACGGTCGCTAACATAGGGTAGTCATTGTTAATTGTGTCAATGCTATCAATAACTTCAACATCAACAACTGAGTCTTTTAACAGCTCAACGCAGTAGTCTGCAAATTTAGGTGGTGCCATACGCTCAGGCTCAGTACCACATAAATCTCTTGCCGCATATTGGCCCGCCGCAATGGCATTTAACTGCTTAACTTGCTGTTCGCTTGCACCCGCTAAAAATACCTGCTTAATCGGCTCAATGCCCTCACCGTAATACTCTCTTGCTTCAAGAGGCTGCCATAACGCTTGGCACATACCTAAAAACGCGACTTCTAAAGCTTGCGTGTAACGTGCATCATCGGCGATAGACGCAAGCTGTAATATAGGCTGAGTAACACCTGCCGCTTTTGCTTCGTTGATGGCGCTTTTGGCTGCTTCGAAAATACGACGAACATCATCATAGTCACGCGTTAATGGCCCCGTTGGTGTCACAATAAGACGTTTGCCCGGTAAGTTCTCTGCAAATAGTAATGATGCTTTTTGTTTAATGCGCGCATCAATTGCCAGTGCAGGTTCAACAATGTCATTTAGTTCTGCTTGACCTAAATCTTCAACATTACCGGTGATCACAATGACAGCATCTGCGTCAGTTGGAAGATTACCGTTAAAAGCAATCGCGAGAGGAAAAGACATAAAAAAGGCCCTTATTGTTATTCAATTAGGGCCAATTATCGGATAAATAAAGCTGTAAAGCTATAAACTGCGATTAATTCTCAGTTTCGCCTTCGACGCTGGTTTTATTCTGCTTGTGTTTGCCTATTACCGACCAAGCTTCAAGCATCACCAAGACACTGACAACCAACACAATTAAGTCTAAGACCACCAGCAACCAGTTGCCTTTCTCGTAATATTCCACCAGCTTAATTAGGCCAGCGAAGAAAGCCATCAAGATCACAAAGATCATAGGAATGAGGGTATACTTAGCTGGTCGACCTAGCTTGATTAAATATACAGACAGCACGAGTAAGGTAAGGCTTGCTAAGATCTGGTTGGTCGAGCCAAATAGTGGCCATAAAACCATACCACCCGTACCCGACGCGCCACCGGCACCAAATGCAAGCAGTAAACAGCACGCAACAGCAACAAAAGTTGCAACTAAGCCATTCTTAAGCAAGCCAATGTTATAAATATCGCCCCATTCTTGGATGATATATCGCTGCAAACGCACGCCAGAATCCATGGTCGTACCGGCAAACAAGACCACCATTACAGCCAGTAAAGTCGCTGCAATTTCAGCAGAAAATCCCCACCCTTCACTAATAAGATTTGAACCACCAGTAATAAATGCGCTGACGCTCCCCGCCCCTAGGTGGCTGTAAATTTCGTGCCATTCTTCTGGTGACACGGCCAACATTACACCACTCACCGCAACTAAAGTGATCAGTGCTAAACACCCTTCACCCACCGCACCTAAGTAGCCAACAAAACGGCCATCTGTTTCTTTATCAAGCTGTTTAGAACTCGTACCCGACGACACAATACCGTGGAAGCCAGATACCGCCCCACACGCGATGGTGACAAATAGCAACGGAATTATACTCGGAGTATCAATGGCTGTTTGTGTATTGAATGCAGGCGCTGTGATATCTGGCATCACCACAAATACGGCACCATAAAGTAGCACTAAACCCACTAACAACTGCATACCATTAATAAAGTCACGCGGCTGTAACAACATCCAAACCGGTAAGAGAGAGGCAACCGCCGCATAGATAAATAAAATGACTATCCAGTTCGCTTTGTCGGTTAAGCCAAACATTTCAGTTGGTAATGACACCGGCATTTCTGCGCCCATAAAAATCGTCGCATAAAGCACTGCAACACCAATCACGCACAGTGGAATAAGTGGGATCTGACGCTTTAATAACTGGCCGATAATAAGTGCAACAACAATGGCTGCCCAAGCAGGCACCACCGCACTCGGGTTTGCCACTAATGAATTGGCGATAACCACACCAAATACCGCATTCACCATAAGCAGCAACAAGAACACCACAATCATGAATAATACTCGCGTACGTTTACCTATCACACTTTCAGATAGTGCGCCCATTGATTTGCCTTTATGGCGCGTACTGGCCCAAAGAGCGCCCATGTCATGCACACCTGCAAAGAAAATCGTACCAAATACGACCCAAAGTACGGCTGGTACCCAGCCCCAGTACACAGCAATGGCTGGCCCAACAATCGGCGCAGCTCCAGCAACGGAGGTAAAATGATGCCCCCAAAGTACCAATTTATTAGTTGGCACATAATCAACCCCATCATTAAGCTCATGGGCTGGGGTAATAAAGCTATCGTCCATTTTAAAAATCTTAGTGGCGATGAACTTAGAATAGACAAACCAGCCAAATAGCATGCCGGCAATACCAAATAATACAATCAGAATCGACTGCATCAGATACTCCTTTTCTCAGTTATTATGAATACCAACCTTCAATAATACTTAATCATTTTTAGGGATTAAAACTGACGCTAGCTACGTTAAAAATTTCTTATTTAGAACAACTAAATCGCAAAATTTTCGCCTTGCCTACATGGATGTAGGTACCTCAGCGGTAGCAGGACGCGTCAGCGGTGCTATGAACAATTTTTTCTTGCTCGAAAATAGCCCATTTAATTAAGAAGATTGGTATTTCTTTATGCTCACCTTAACATGAAATTTACAAATTCAAATTAAGATTTTAGTTACCCCATAAATCATGGGGTGACTGTGTTTCAAACATTAAATTTTTTACTCAAGGAAGTAATACCCCTCACGCCAGAGTGAAGTTGTTCATTCTCTCTTAAAAAACCTAATTCATTAAAGCTAGACACTAATTAAAATGTTACAATATAACAAATCAATCAACCCAAAGTATACAGAGAGCTACCCGCTTTCTTATCAACGATTACTACCAAGAAAAGTGAAATATTATGGCAATTACTATCATCACAAATGCTGTGATTATTAATGAAGGAAAAACATTCAATGGCTGCGTAGCTATTGAGGAAGACCGCTTTATTTACATTGGTGAAACTATGCCTGAATACACCGATGCATTTATTATTGATGCAGAAGGTAAGTACTTAATACCCGGTGTGATTGACGGTCAAGTTCACTTTAGAGATCCAGGTGTAACACACAAAGCCGATATGGAAAGCGAATCTAAAGCTGCTGTTGCAGGTGGTGTCACTTCCTATATTGATATGCCAAATTCTCGTCCAAACGTGTTAAACCACCAAGTTTGGCAAGCTAAAAACGCTCTGGCTGCAACTAAATCTCTGGCTAATTATGACTTTTATATGGGCCTGAATAACGATAATGTTGACGCGCTGCTAGACACTGATACAACAGGATACTCTTGTTTATCTGATGACGGCTTATACTTCGCAGGACCTGGAAACTTGCTTGCAGATAGTGAAGAAACCTTAGATAAGATTTTCTCAAAAAGTAAGAACATCATTGCTATCCATGCTGAAATCGAAGGTATTATTCACGAGAACGAACAAAAGTTTAAAGCTGAATATGGCGAAGATGTGCCTGTTAAATTTCACCCTATTATTCGTTCTGAAGAAGCGTGTGTTAAAGCAACCGAACGCGCAATTCGTTTAGCCAAGAAACACAATGCACGTTTACACGTTTTACACCTGACCACGGCAAAAGAAGCGGCAATGTTCCGCAATGATATTCCACTTGAAGAAAAGCGCATTACAACTGAAGCCAGTGTGCATCATTTGTGGTTTAACGACAGCGACTACGAAGAAAAAGGTACCTTAATAAAGTGGAACCCAGCTATCAAAACCGAGCAAGACCGTTTAGGGCTCATTGCTGCGATTAACGATGATCGCATTGACATTATTACCACAGATCATGCTCCACATACTCTTGAAGAAAAGCAAAACACGTACTTCAAAGCAATGTCGGGCGGCCCATTTGTACAACATTCATTGGTTGCCATGATTGAGCTTCACCAACAAGGTTATCTCACTCTTGAGAAGATAGTTGAAAAGATGTGCCATAACCCTGCACTACTTTATGGTTTTAAAGACCGAGGCTATATTCGCCATGGTTATAAAGCCGATTTTACACTTGTAGATATGGACTCACCTTGGACTGTGTCTAAAGACAATATCTTATATAAATGTGGTTGGAGCCCAGTTGAGGGCCAAACTTTTAGAGCGCAAGTTAAACAAACTTATGTGAACGGCCATAAAGTATTTGATAACGGCGAATTTGATACCAGTAAAAAAGGGGAACAACTAGAACTCCTGCCATGGGAAGAGCGCACTTACGTAAAAAATGCTTAAGACATACTTTTCTTAAAAACCTAACTATTGCCGTCAAAGCTGATATTAGCCTTGGCGGTATTTTTTGCTTCACTCCACTCACCGGTTTAAACTAACTAAAGCCAAATCACGTTCAACCTAATATGAAATTTTACCTCGATATTCACTTATTCGGCGCACTTACCCTAACAGCAAATAAAGCGGAACCCAATAAAACAGAGTACAGAAAATGCTTTAACAGCGGCTATTCTCTCACTCTAGAAGACAATAATTTTACCCGCTTATTTTTAAATTTTGCTGACGGCTTTCATGCTTTTAAGCCATACACTTGTGGCATTTTTTTCCGCGAACACACATTTTATTTTGATGAAGGCACAAGAGTAGAAGAAATAGAAGCGATTTTCGGAAAAGCGGTAGACGGCTTTAAAGATAGCATTGAGATAAGCCGTACATTTATTGTTAGCAATCTAGAAATAGAGTTTAGTTGGTACCACGACAACGAGGGAACGGCACTAACCTACATGATGATTCAACACGACAACGGTTTTTATCATGGTAGCTGACCTGCTGCTAGCTAGAACCTGCAGCTAACTAGAAAATAAGTGCATTTGGTTATGACTGGTTTCTTTAGCCGATAACCCCACCTGAATGCCAATCAATCGAACGGCTTTGTGACCTTGGTTCCGTTCAAGTAAATCCGTTAATAACTGGCAGAATAAAGCACTGTCTAACTTATCAAACTGGCATTCTTTACTAACTAATTGAAAGTCGAAATATTTCACTTTGACTCCCAATTTTATGATGTGTTGCTCGTCTAGATATTTACTAGCTCGAGTTTTGAGCTCAGGTAATAGTTGTTTGATAATACGCATTTTCAACACGTCTATATCAGCAGTGTCTTGTTCAAATGTGGTTTCTACCCCCACAGACTTTCGCACCCGGTCGGTTTCGACCCGTCGCTCATCAATACCATGACACCGACGCCAAAGCATATCGCCTAGTTTTCCAAATTTTTGTTTAAGCAAAATTTCATCAGCATTTTTTATATCACGGCCAAACTCTAAACCATGGGCGAGCAATTTTTGTATGGTCACTTTCCCGACACCGGGGATTTTTTTAAGTGGCAGGTCTTCAATAAATGCATTCACCTTATCTGGGGTGATCACAAATTGACCATTGGGCTTATTTTCATCACTGGCAATCTTCGCTAAAAACTTAATCGGGGCGATCCCAGCTGAGGCAGTCAAACCCGTTTCTCTATAAATATCATCACGAATTTGTTGTGCAATTAAAGTTGCACTGCCTTTACATTGAGTGCAATCCGTCACGTCTAGGTAGGCTTCATCTAGAGACAAGGGTTCAATTAAATCAGTATAACGGGAAAAAATGGCTCTGATCTGTTGCGAAATATCTTTATAAAGCGACATTCTCCCAGGTACAATACGCAAATGCGGGCATAGCTTTTTGGCCTGATAATTAGACATAGCAGCACGCACCCCATATTCACGAGCAATATAATTTGATGTCGCCAAAACACCACGATTGCTATTGCCGCCAATCGCCATTGGTACTTTCGCCAACTCAGGATTGTCCCTCATTTCGACTGCGGCATACTCAAAACCACGGATGAAAACTGTAAGTGACAAGCAAGTGAGTGAGTGAAAAACCCTAAATAACAACACATTAACCAACACAAATTAACTTACCAAAACCACTTACTAAATTCTATATGACTTACAGACTCAAACTTTAGTCCATCAAACAACTCATTCACTTCCAACTCTACAAAATATCATACTCTCTTAACTAAGTTAGGGTGACAAATGTTCACAATAGAAGCTTTTTACAAAGACAGTGACGTCCACATTAACGAAAATATGATTAATTAGAACTGAGATAACTCATTAAACAACCTTTATAGTGACGATAAGACTATGGGAAGCAGTTTCGCTGTATTTCGGGCATCATCAAGCGCCCTGTGGTGGAACCCTGTGTATGCGCCAAAAGAAATTTCCATGGCTTTTTTTAATCCAACTGGTTTTTTCAATTTACAGGCTCTTCTATATGCCTGTTTCAAATTCAATGTATTTGATGGAGAAAATGGTGTTAATTGGTGAAAGGAACAGTCGATGTTGATTTGAATTAAATCATATGATCCCCAAGTGACTAACAGCAGCTCATCGTCCAATGGTAACCAATTCAGAAAATCCTTAAGATATTTTGAAATGGCTCAGATTTCACTAATTCAGATTGTTTAATACCTGTTAATTCGGCGCAAAATTTACTAATTACTGGGTGCCGAATTGGTCTTATGAGGGATTGGAATTCATCAATAACATGACACTGTTTTTTATCAATTAATACTGCGCCAATCTCTATAGTTTCTCTTTCTTCCCGAGCTAAGGAGTCGTCATTTGCGCAAGTATGCTCTATATCTAATACTACAACTCTCTCAATAGAGCTTTTAGAACAAATACCATGAACTTTATTCATTCTATTGAATCTTTATATTTAAGGTTCGGGAATATATTTAAAAGGTGTATTTTTACCTGCTCTATTAACTCTTCCTTCCTCACCGCTTCTCGTTCTATAGATACAGAAATAGCACCTTTCCCATTGTGACCAATGAATGCGTCGCCAAATCCCGCCTCATATAAACGGTTATCAATATCATCCATACTGAGTGACAAGTCACCAACGTTCAGATGAATGCTGATTTCAAATAACTTCATGCTATTACACTCACTGTGCTCAATGTTCGAATTATCAAATTTAGCTTGAACTCGTAACCAGAACTCGTCTGGCATGCCTGTAACCATTCTTAACTTACTCGCTAAAGCCTTAGTAACTGGGACTTCATGCTTCAGAAAACCATAAAATTGGAGCTCAGGTATACCTAAGCTGACAATTACATCTTTATAGATGAGGCCATTTGCTTGAGCTTTGGTCAAAAATAAATCTTTAAAGAACGTTGCTGGATGCAGTGTTTGTTTGTTTTTAGGGACGTTAACAAAGCCGCTAGCATCAGTATATTGTTCAATAGGAATTAAACCTTCTACTAATGCGTCAATGTCTAATCTGGCTGGCGAAGAGATATTTGAATTGGCACAGTTGATCTGTTCAAGTTTATTCTTACTTCTTTTTCTTGATGTAAAAATATTAACTCCAGGGTTCTTAAGTGAGCTAATTTTAAATGGGTTTACGCGTTGTGGTTTGCTTTCTTTTGTCATATCAAAAAAATATCCAAAGCGTTTCTAAAAAAGGCTAACATAACTATAAGAGAAAGCAGTATTTCGATAAGATTTAGATCAGGATGAAGGCTTATTTAAGTATTTAGATCAGAATGAAGCCTTATTGAAGAAAAATACTGTAATGAAGCCTTAGTTTCGATCAGGATGAAGCCTTATTGAAGAAAAATATTGTAATGAAGCCTTGGTTTCGATCGGGATAAAGCCTTATTGAAGAAAAATACTGTAATGAAGCATTGGTTTCGGTCAGGATGAAGCCTTATTGAAGAAAAATAC